>OCMB01000116.1_pt1 | contig 16947 bp, 16 predicted proteins | sample 1496101 | NCBI WGS metagenome assembly OCMB01 (sample SAMN01760949, study PRJEB22395) | human gut metagenome | reverse complement strand
AAAGTAATAAAAAAGCAGGGGCAGGGATACAGAACGGGTATCCTGTCCCGTAATAAAATACTGTAGCAGGAGGAGATAATCATGAGTGAACTGAAAGTCGAAAGAAAAGAAAATATGTGCGGTGGAGAAGGCCATATCCTGATCAAGATAAAGCATTAGTGAGTGCTGCTACTTTATCAAATAGATATATAACAGATAGATTCTTACCTGATAAAGCAATTGATTTAATTGATGAAGCATGTGCAACTATAAGAGTACAAATGGATAGTGTTCCAACATCACTTGATAAAATACAAAGGAAAATACTTACACTCCAAGTTGAAAAAGAAGCACTTAAGAAAGAAAAAGATGAATTATCTTTAAAAAGATTAGATAATATTGATAATGAGCTTTATGAATTAAAAGGTCAAGAACAAGAATTAAGTACTAAATGGAAAGAAGAAAAAGAAATAAATGAATCAATAAAGAAAGTAAAATCTGATATTTCAGCATGTACTTTTGAACTTGAACAAGCTGAAAATAATTATGATTTAGAAACTATTGCTAGAATTAAGAATGGTAAATTACCTGAACTTAAGAAGAAACTTTCTGAACTTTCAAATAAAAATGGTAGTAATATTTTATCAGATACTGTTACAAGTGATGATATTGCAAGTGTTATAAGTAAATGGACTAATATACCAGTATCAAAACTAATGAGTAGTGAAAAAGATAAAATATTAAATCTATATGATAACTTAAGAAAACGTGTTAAAGGTCAAGATAAAGCATTAAAACTTGTAAGTGATGCGATAATTCGTTCAAGAAGTGGAATTAAAGATCCAAATAGACCAATAGGTTCATTTATGTTTTTAGGTCCAACTGGAGTAGGTAAAACAGAAGTAGCAAGAAGTCTTGCTTATGAATTATTTGATGATGAACATCATATGGTAAGAATAGATATGAGTGAATATATGGAAAAATATTCAGTATCAAGATTAATAGGTGCAGCTCCTGGATATGTTGGATATGAAGAAGGAGGGCAACTTACAGAAAAAGTAAGAAGAAATCCATATTCAATAGTATTATTTGATGAAATAGAAAAGGCACATCCTGATGTACTTAATCTATTATTACAAATACTTGATGAAGGAAGACTAACTGACTCTAATGGTAGAACAGTTGACTTTAAAAATACAATTATCATAATGACATCAAATGTAGGTAGTGAATACATTATTAATAATGAAGAAGATAAAGTATCAAGTGAGCTTACTAAGTACTTTAAACCAGAATTCTTAAATAGACTTGATGAAATAATTACATTTAATAAATTATCTAAAAAAGATCTAAAAGAAATATTATCTAAAATAATAGAAGAAATAGAACATAGATTAATAGATATAAATGTTAAGATTAATTTAAGTGATAGTGCAATTAATTACTTTATAGATAATGGATATGATGAATTCTATGGAGCAAGACCACTTAAGAGACTTGTTAATAATAAACTTGAAACAATAATTGCTCGTAAACTTATTAATAATGAAATAAAATCTAATACAACAATTAATGTAGATTATGTTAATAATGAAATCAAAATAAATTAACTTAAGGTGTAGAAGTACTTTCTACATCTTTTTTATTGTGATATAATATTTAAGAAAGGAAATAAATAATATGGAAACATTAAAAGCAGGTTGCTTCCTAATAAATAAGGAGACAAAAGAAATTGCACTAATTTATAGAAAGAAACAAAATGATTATTCTTTTCCAAAGGGACATGTTGAAGATGGTGAATCATTAAAAGAAGCAGCTATAAGAGAAACTGCAGAGGAAACAAAAAGAATTGCTGAAATTATAGAAAAATACGAACCTTATATTGAAAAATATACTACACCAAAAGGAGAACATTGTATTTGTTATATGTTTTTTGCAATAGATAAAGGTAAAAGTGATAATGATTCATTAGATACACATGATGTTGTGTGGACATCATTAAATAAAGTAGAAGAAACTTTAAGCTATGATAGTTTAAAAAACACTTGGAGATCAGTACAAGATACAATAATAAAAATAATAGAAGATAGATTATAACGAGGTATATAAAATTGGACTTATAATAAATAATTGTAATAAGAATCAGTTTCTTTCGCACCATAAATACATTTATCAGTAGATAAAAAAGAATATCCAATTAGTTTAGATAAATTTGATTATATTAATGTATCAAATAAAAAACACAAAGTTAAAATATTAAAAGGAAGATTAAAAAACAGTTATAAAACATTGAATTTTTCTAATGGCGAAACATATATAATAAAATATTATTATGGATTATTTATATTGGATAAACATAATAGAAAGATATGGTTACCTGTAATAAGCGATTATATGGTTTTAAAGTATAAAGATATATTTATTTTTGAATTAATAAAGCATGAAGAGGAAGAACATATTAATTTAAAATCAGCAATAGTAGGATATGCTTTACGTGGTACCGCAGGTGCAGTACTAGACGGAATGAATACAAATGAAACAAATAAATACGAAATACTAATAACACTAAATAATGCTCAAAAATTATTAATAGAAAATTTAGATAAACAAGTTGCATAAGTAATACTTGAAGCATTTAATGAATTTGAAATAGAAGAAATAAATAACGGTAAAGAGGTATAAAATGAAAGAATTTGAAACAGAACTATATAATAATGGAATAAATTTTATCGCAGGAATAGATGAAGTAGGTAGAGGTCCACTTGTGGGCCCAGTTGTTACAGCAGCAGTAATACTTCCTAAAGATTTTTATGATGAAAGAATAAATGATTCAAAAAAACTTACTGAAAAGAAAAGAGAACTACTATATGATGTTATCATGGAAAATGCTATATCAGTAGGTATTGGAATATCAAGCGAAGATGTTATTGATGAAATAAATATATTGAATGCTACTAAAAGGGCTATGTTAGAAGCAGTAAATAACTTAAGTGTTAAACCAGAACATTTGCTTATAGATGCAGTTAAATTGAATACTGATATACCACAAACATCAATAATAAAGGGTGATGCTAAAAGTGAAAGTATCGCAGCAGCTTCAATAATTGCAAAAGTAACAAGAGATAGAATGATGATAGAATTAGATAAAATACATCCAGAATATGATTTTAAACATAATAAAGGATATGGTACTAAAAAACATATAGAAGCAATAAGAAAATATGGAATAATAAAAGAGCATAGAAAAACTTTTGCTCCATGTGATGAATATGTAAAATAGTTATTGAATTAGAAATATATTTGTGATAAACTTATTTTGTTAAGCGATGAAGGTGTGATGGCAAAGCACTGAGGCTATAAATTAAGAGTGATTCTTCTAGAATAAGTAGGGTGGAACCGTCCATATGGACCCCTATAATTGTTTTAGAAGTTTTTATTTTAAAGAAGGAGTAATAATGGAATCAAGTAGTAAAGATAGTTTAAAACAAAATACTTATCAAACAATTAAAATAAGTGATATAGGCATTGAATCACGTGGTGAAACAATAGAAGGAATAAATGTTTCAACATTATTTGGTGAAGAATATGAAAAAATGAGTATTAAAGACAAAAGAAAAGTAGTAATAGGTTACTTCATGGATTTTAATCATATAACATTTATATCAAAAGATAGTGATAAACGTAGAATATATGTAGGTGGAGGTACTGATAGATTACTAATAGTAGATAATGCAACTCTTGAAGAAGAAAAACTATTATATGATAAATATAAAAATGATAGACTTAATTTCTTAGCAAGTGATAATAATAATGAATTCAATATGGAATTTTGTTTTGAAGATACAAGTTCCTATTCGGTAAGTGGCATTCATACAGGAAATCCTACAACTAAATATTACTTCTCATGTGATGATGATAAATTACCTACTTATGAAAAAGAATTTATAAGAGAATTTTTAAATCATACATTTAAAGGTGAAAAAGCTACTTTAATAGAAAAACAACATCAATGTTATATTGTAGGTAATGGAGTAGTAGTAACGCTCATTAAAAAAAATAAAGGCTTTATAAGTGAGCTTAATAAATATAATAAAGCTGCTAGTGAAATAGAAAAAGAAAATAAAGAACAAATGAAATTACAAATGAAAATGGAGGGATTTTAATGGAAAATAAAATAACAATGGAAGAACTTACTAATTATTGTAAGAATTACGGATATATCTTCCAAGGAAGTGAAATATATGGAGGACTTGCGAATACTTGGGATTTTGGTCCATTAGGTGTTGAACTTAAAAATAATATTAAGAAAGCATGGACAAAGAAGTTTATACAAGAAGATATTAATAATGTAGGGTTAGATAGTGCTATACTTATGAATCCTAAAACATGGGAAGCAAGTGGTCATTTAAAAACATTTAGTGATCCATTAATTGATTGTAAGCATTGTAAGACACGTCATAGAGCTGATAAATTACTTGAAGATTTAGGTATAGAAGATGCTGGTAAATTTAGTAATGATGAATTAATAGATTATATAAGAAAAAATCATGTTAAATGTCCTAACTGTGGTAGTGAAGACTTTACTGACATTAGAAACTTTAATCTTATGTTTAAGACATTTCAAGGAGTTACAGAAGACTCTAAAAGTACAGTATATTTAAGACCAGAAACTGCTCAAGGTATATTTGTTAACTTTAAGAATGTAGAACGTAGTATGAGACTTAAATTACCATTTGGTATAGGTCAAATAGGTAAATCATTTAGAAATGAAATTACACCTGGTAACTTTATATTTAGAGTACGTGAATTTGATCAAATGGAGCTTGAATTCTTCTGTAAACCTGGTACTGAACTTGAATGGTTCAAACATTATAAAGAATATTGTAAGAATTTCTTACTTAGCTTAGGTATCAAAGAAGAAAACTTAAGACTTAGAGACCATGAAAAAGAAGAATTAAGTTTTTATAGTAATGCTACTACTGATATTGAATACAAGTTTCCATTTGGTTGGGGAGAACTTTGGGGAATAGCTTCAAGAACAAATTACGATTTAAGTAGACATATGGAAGTAAGTAAAGAAAGCCTTGAATACTTAGATCCTGAAACAAATGAAAAATATATTCCTTATGTAATAGAACCATCACTAGGAGTAGAAAGATTATTCTTAACTGTATTATGTGATGCATATCATAAAGATATGGTAAATAATGAAGAAAGAGAAGTATTAAAACTTCATCCATATCTTGCTCCTATAAAAGTAACTATTTTACCTCTTGTTAAAAAATATCATAATGAAAAGGCATTAGAAGTATATAAGAATTTATCAAAATATTTTATGTGTAGTTATGATGAAAGTGGTTCAATTGGTAAAAGATATAGAAGAGCTGATGTAGTTGGAACACCATTCTGTGTAACTGTTGATGATGAAACTATCAATAATAATACAGTTACAATAAGAGATAGAGATACAATGGAACAAATAACATTAAGTTTAGATGAATTAAAAGATTATATTACAAAGAAAATAGAATTTTAAAAATTCTTTTTTTCTATACAAAAATATGTATATTATTGTATAATAATGTTGATTTATTATTATTTTTGAAATATTTATTGCTACTAAAAAATATTTATGTTAAAATGTATATGTATAAATAATAAGGAGGAATATAAAGTGGCATTTAAATTAAAAGAAATATTTACTGGTGAAGAAGAAGATACTGATTCAATTGATTATGAAGTAAAAGAACCAATTAAGAAAAGTAATAATAAAGAATTTAAAAATAAAACAATACTTGTTGAACCAAGAGCATTCTCTGAAGCACAACAAATAGCTGACTACTTAAAAACAAATAATCAAGTAGTAGTAAACTTTAAAAGAGTAACAAGTGATGTATCAAAAAGAATAATGGACTTTTTAAATGGTATTATCTATGCTATAGAAGGTACTATGCAAAAACTTGGCCCTGGTATTGTTATTTGTGCTCCTAAAGGATTTGAAATAGAAGGAAATATTTCAGAAGAAGAGAGTAAAAAATCAAGTAAAAAAGACGATATGAATGAATGGTAATGATTAACATTAGTATAAAATATTTGAGGTGAAAAGCATGAGAAAATTTGATACAGTTTTTCATGGTTATGATAAAAATCAAGTACATAAGTGTATAGATGATATCATAAATAATTATGAAGTCTTACTAAATAAAAGTAAGAAAACTGAAGAACAAAATAGACTATTAAGAGAAAAAATACAGTATTATGAGAGAATAGAAGATTCTATGAATAGAGCAATATTCACTGCTGAAACTGCTGGAGATCAAATCAAAAGTAGTGCTAGAAAAGAAGCAGATGCTCTTATTACAGAAGCAAGACATAATGCTAGTAGAATAATAAATGATGCTTTATTAAAAGCAGAAAAAGCTCAAAATCATGCTGATCAATTAAAAAGAAATACTAATGTACTAAAGAGAAGATTAAGACAAATAATAGAAAATCAATTAGAAGTTATAGAAGAAATAGATAACGTTGATTTTAGTGATATAGATAATAAATATTAAGTAGGATTTCCTACTTTTTCTTTTATCTTAAATATTGTATAATTAAATAGAGGGAAAGAAATGAGATATATACCACTTAATATAAAAACTGAATATGATTTAATGAATAGTTTAATAAGAGTAAAAGATCTTATTTCTTTTGCATTAAAGAAAGAAATATATGCACTTGGTATAACAGATCCTAATATGTTTGGAACAATGGAATTCATTAATGAATGTAATAAGAATAATATAAAGCCAATTATAGGAGCGGAAGTAATCGTTAATGATATGTATATGCTTATATATGCTAAAAACTATAATGGACTTACTAATCTATTTAAAATAGTATCTCATAAAAATATAGAAGGTACACTTGATATAGATTATGTAAAAGATAATTCAAGTGATTTAATAATTGTTACAAATGGAAAACATTATCCTCTAGTAAGTAAATATTTTGATAATGTTTATATAAAATATCATACATCTAAATTAAAAGAAGAAGCATTAAAATTAACTAATAATATAGTATATATGGATTTAATAAGATATTTTAATGAAGAAGACAAAGAATATTTTAAATATTTAAAATATATTGATGAAGGTAAAACTATAGATGATAAAATAAATGTATATGATAGTAATTTTAGATTAAATATAAGTGAAAGTGATACTAATACAACAATAGAATTTGCAAGTCTCATAGATATAGAACTGCCAAGTAAAGAATTACATATACCAGTATATAATGATAATTCATTATCTTTCTTAAAAGCACTTGCTAAAAAAGGGTTAGAGAAAAGACTTAATAATAATGTACCTAATATATATAAGAATAGACTTACGTATGAATTATCAGTAATAGAGAAAATGAACTTTGTAGATTATTTCTTAATAGTTTATGATTTTGTTTTATATGCTAAAAAACATAATATATATGTAGGTCCTGGTAGGGGAAGTGGTGCTGCTTCTTTAGTTAATTATAGTTTAGGTATAATAAATGTAGATCCTTTAAAGTATAATCTTATATTTGAAAGATTTTTAAACCCTGATAGAATTACTATGCCTGATATAGATATAGATTTTGATAATACTAAAAGAGATGATGTAATAGAATATGTAAGTGATAAATATGGTCATGATAAAACTGCTAGAATTATATCATTTAATACAATGTTACCTAAACAAATAATAAGAGATATGGGCCGTGTTTTAAAATATGAAAATATTGTTATAGATAATATATGCAAGACTATTAATGATGAAAAAGACTTTATATCACTTAAAGACAATAAAGCATTTATGAATCTTGTAAGTAGAAATAATAATATTAAATATTTAGTAAATTGTTGTTATAAATTATGTGGTCTTAAAAAGAATACAAGTATGCATGCAGCTGGTGTTGTTATAAGTGATGTATCTCTTTATAATTTTATGCCTTTATATAAAAGTAATAATGTTATACTTACAGGTTATAGTATGGAATATATTGAATCTTTAGGCCTTTTAAAAATGGATTTCTTATCTATAAAGAATCTTAATACTATATCTAATATAGTAAATGATATTAAGAAAGATAATATTGATATTGATTTAAATAATATACCACTTAATGATATAAATACATTGAATCTATTTAAGAATGCTTATACTACAGGTATATTTCAATTTGAAAGCAGTGGTATGAAGAGTTTCTTAAGACAACTTAAAGTAGATAATTTTAATACTTTAGTTGATGCGATTGCTTTATATAGACCTGGTCCTAGAGATATGATAGGAGAATATATATTAAGAAAAGATGGTAAAAAGAAAGTAATTTATCTTGTAAAAGAATTAGAGCCAATACTTAGAAGTACATATGGTATTATTATTTATCAAGAACAAGTACTTGAAATATTAAGAATAATTGGTGGATATACTTATGCAGAAGCTGACCTTATAAGAAGAGCAATGTCTAAAAAGAAAGCCGATGTAATAGAAAAGAATAAATCTAAATTTATAAGCGGTGTTATAGAACATGGTTATGATGAAAAAATAGGAACAGAGCTATATGATTTAATTATAAAATTCTCTTCATATGGATTTAATAAATCACATTCAGTAGTGTATTCATTAGTCGCATATCAAATGGCTTATCTAAAGAGTAATTATACTAAATATTTCATGAGAAATTTACTTAATATGAATATATCTAGTGATAAGATAAAAGACTATATTGAAGAATCTAAGAAACTAGGAATACGTTTCTTAAAAGTAGATATAAACAGAAGTGATAAAGAATTTATAATATTTAATAATTATCTTTTATTACCATTTAATTCAATAAAGAATATATCTAATATAGTAAGTGAAGATATATTAAGAGAAAGAAATAAAGGTGAATTTAAATCATTTAATGATTTTATGATAAGATGCTATGGTAAAAATATTAATAAAAGAATAGTTGTATCATTAATATTATGTGGTGCTTTTGATAGCTTTGGTATTAATAAGAAAGCAACAATAGAAATACTTGATGAAATAATTAATTATACTATGTTATGTAAAGATTTAGGTGTTGTTATGGATAATGCTCCTATAGTGAATGATATAGATGATTATGATTCTATTGAAACTATTGATAATGAAATTAATAATTATGGATTTTATCTATCGAGACATCCTGTTACTAAATATATAAGAGAGGGCTATATTAAATTAAATGATATATCTAAATATTATAATAAAGTAATAAGTCTTATATTATTTTTAGAAGATACTAGAATGATAAAAACACGTAATAATGATAATATGTGTTTCTTGAAATTTAGTGATGAATATGGTAGTATAGAGGCCGTAATGTTTAGTGATGCCTTATTAAAAGTTACTGAACTTAATAAAAATAAAGTATATAAAGTTAATGCTAAAGTAGAAAAAAGGGATGAATCATATCAACTAGTAGTATATGGTATGTTTCAAATATGAGGTATGATATGTCAAGTAAGAAGACAAAGAAGAATTCTAAAAAAAATTCTAAAAAGAATAGTACTACGAAGAAAGTAAGTACTATTAAGAAAACTACAAGTAATAAAGCAAAAGTAACTTCGACTAAAAAGATAACAAATAATAAAACAAAAACAATATCAACAAAGAAAAATAATTCAAAAGATACTAAAAAAGATAGTAAAAAAAATCTTATATTTAATATATTAATAGTTATTTTATCTATAATAGTTGTTGTTAGTTTTGTATTGCTAATTCAAAAGAAGAAAGAAGAAGAAAAAACAATAATAGAAATTAATGAAAGTAAATTAGTTAAACCAGCTTTAAATGTAGAAGTTCCAAAGAAAACTGTAGAAGAAGAAATAAGTGATTTAAAGAAGAAATACAATAATAAGGATGTTATTGGAATTTTAAGTATTGATGATGAAATATATACTCCAGTAGTACAAACTAAAGATAATCAATATTATTTAAAGTATTCATTAAGTAAAAAGAGAAGTGTCATTGGAAGTACATTCATGGATTATAGAGTTAGTAAAGATAGTAAACAAATCAATATATATGGACATAATCATAGTAATAAAAAATATAATCCTCCATTTAAAACACTAGAAGGTTATTTAAAGAAAGAATATTTTAATGAACATAGATTAATTGAATTAAAGATTGATAATAAAACTCAAAAATATGAAATATTTAGTATAGTTCTTGCTGATAAAGTAGGTACAGAAGAACATATGAAATTAAAATATACAAAAGATAGTGATTGGTTAAAACACTTTAATAGATTGAAAAATAGAAGTATATATAAGACAAATGTAGAATTAAATAAAGAAGATAAAATAATAGTTCTTCAAACATGCTTATTTGGAAAACATCATGGCAAGCTAATGGTTGTCGTTGGCAAAAGAATAGATTAGTCAAAAAATGAATAAACGTTTGCTTGCGCGGGTGGGGTAATTTTTGCTATAAAGATCCTATAATAGGAAGTATGATAATGAAAAAGGAATATATAATGAAAACTATTTTAGTTATATTTGTTATTACATTATCTTTAACTATTATAGGATTTTCTTATGCATATTTTATCACTGAAATAACTGGAGAAGGTAAATATGTAACACTAGATACTGCGAATTTAAAACTTAAGTATACTGATAATACAATACTTTCTCTTTTTTATACATTACCAGGTGATTCAATAACAAAAACTTTCACTGTTGAAAATATAGGTACTAAAAAAGTAAGTTATAATATTGCATGAAATAATCTTATAAATACAATTAATAATTATGATTTACATTTAGATATGAAATGTAAAAGTTATAAAGATTATAATACAAATAGTCAAGTTGAAGAAGGTGAATGTGATTCATTCTATAAAGCAGTACCATATATAGAAACAAGTATAAGTAAAGATATAGAAGAATATATTGACCCTTCACCTGAAGAATATATTGTACTTTGCCAGAAGGAACTACATTGACATAGAAAACAGAATATGTAAATTGTCAGTTTACATATAAATATAAATAAACTGGTTCAGCTTATAATGATGGTATATCGCTAAAAACATGTTTGGACTATCGACTAATTTGATAGGCGGTGCTGGTACAAAGTATGATGCTAATCATGTTGATAAAGAATATGCTCGTATAGATGGTGGAACATGTAGTCTTGGATATTTTACTTTAAAAACTAATTAATTAAACAATAAAAAAAGAATTACATTTGAATGTGTAATTCTTTTAATATATATGAAACTTAATATTACATAAATTTCTTTTTAAGTATTACAGTAGTTCCTAAAGCTATAAAACTTACAACTGTCATTATTTCTATAAGGCTATTACTTTCAATACCTGTTCTTGGAAATTCAGGATCATCTCCTCCAATTCCACCAACATATTCATATATGTAAGTAACAACTATATCATTAAGTCCATATGTACCTTTAGTTTCACCTTTAACTTCGATTAATTCATAATATTGAATTTCTTTTTCGAATGTTTGATACTCATTTTTATATTTACCATTTGTGATAACTTCTTCTGATATTTCTTTACCATCTTTATCAACATATTTTGCTATTACATTACTGTAAATATTATGAGCTGCTTTAATTGATAAAACACCTTCAAATGTTTTAGAATCTACTTCTTCAATGTGAACTTCTTCTTCAGTTTTACCATGTGCATTCCATCTATTATCTTTTGAATCATCATACCAATTATCTATTTTATCAGTACAATCATTTAATTTTTTGCCATCTTTACGAGTTTCTTCTAACTTAGTATCTACATTTGGATTAGATATAGTTATAGTAGCTCCTTCTGCATTATAGATATCGTCTGCTTCGCTTTCAGCATGATTATTATTAATGATAACATCACTATTCATGATAAGTGTACCATTGTTATTAATACCACCGCCAATAGTTAATTTTTCAGCAATGTTATTTGTGATAGTACCAACTTCTAAATTTAATGATGCATTCTTTTTAACATAAATACCTGAACCATTATTATTAGTTATAGTTAATTTTGTTGATTTTTCGATTATTGAATCTTTACCACCAACGTATAATGCTCCTGGTTGAGTCCATTTACTACTAATAGTACATTTATTACCATCTATTAATAGAGTAGAGTTATTTTTAACTGTTAATTTACTTCCAACATGTACTCCATTAGCACCATTATTTTTTGCTTCTACATATGAGTAATCAATAGTAAGTGTACCTGTTGATAAACCATGTGAACCATTGTCATTAAATCTAACAACTGAACCATTAGTTATTTCAAAGTTTGAACCATTTGATCCATTACCAAGACTATTAATAACATTAATTTTAGAATTATCTGCTTTAACTGTGAATACACCAGTTATTCCAGAACGATTATTATCACTAGTAAATGTAGAATTAGTTAATATAAAATTATATCCACCATTTCCGCCATCCCATTCAATAGCATCTTGTTTGTAATTCTTAATTACTAGAGTAGAGTTGTTTAATGTTAATTTATTATTGCTACAAAAATAAATTACATGAGTATTAGCTGCTGATTTACCATCTGCATCAATAGTCATTTTTACATTATCAAGTGTAAGACTTGCATTTTTACTTGCACAAATTACCATCCAACTCCATTCAACATATGGAGTAGAGATAACGCCAACCATATTTACAGTTGCATTTTTAATTGTAAGATTTTTACCCCAAAGAGCAATTCCTTTTTCATTGAAAGTAATAGTAAAGTTTTTACCATCAATGATAATGTTCTTACTTAATTCAAATCCCTTAGTAGTAGCATTACTAAGTAATGTAATAGTGTCATTATCTTTAGCAGCACTTATTGCTTCATCTAAAGTTTCATAATTAACACCATTAAGTTCTGCTACATAAGTTTTAACACTAACAACTTCATTTTCATTCTTAAGTATAGTTTCATCATTTTCTATAGCTTCATCATTGTTACTTTCTAAAACTTCTGTAGCTTCATTATCTTCATTATTTAATACTTCTATTTCTTCTGCGTTAACAAAAGAGATGTTAAATATAAATGATAAAGATATAAGTGAAAGTAAAACTTTCTTCATAAAAAAACCTCCCAAACATAACACAGCTGGAAGAAATATTTCTATTTCAACCAAACCCCCTGCGTTTATGGCTCTATATTATACATTAAAATTTAATTTTAATCAAGATAAATATTCTAAAAACTCAATTTTTATTGAAAAAAATTACTTAAAATGATATTATTTATATAGAAAATAGGTGATAATATGAGTTTTGCTGACAATATATTTGGTAGTTACACTAGAAACAATCAAAAAAGAATTAGAGAAATGGTAAAAGAAGTTAAGGCCAAAGTTAATTCTTATAAAGGCAGTAGTATAACATCTTCTGAAATTAAAAAAAGAAGCATTAGTTTAATGAATGATATTAGAAGTGGCAAGAGTAGTATTGAAGATAAATTAATAGATGCGGTTGCCTTATGTTATCTTGCAACTGAAAGGTCTATTGGTGTAAGCCTTTATGATGTTCAACTAGAAGCTGCTCTTGCGATGAGAGAGGGCGCAATTGCTGAAGTTAAGACTGGAGAAGGTAAAACATTCATTCAAATAATTGAAGCATATTTAAATGCCTTAGATGGAAAAGGTGTACATGTTATTACAGCAAATGATTATCTTATTGGAAGAGATCTTGAAGAAACAAAACCTGTTTATGATTTATTAGGACTTACTTCAGGAGTAGTTTATGGTAATGATAAAATGACTCGTGATGAAAGACGTGAAATATATAAGAGTGATATAGTTTATGGTACTGCTAAAACTTTAGCATTCGATTATTTACTTGATAATACAGTTACTAAAAAGGAAGATAGAGTATTTAATTTACCTAATAAACATGATAAAAATTATGGTAAAGCATTTAATTATGCAATTATAGATGAAGTAGATAGTATTCTTTTAGATGATGCGACAGTACCTCTTATTATAAATGGAGGGTATCCAGGTCAAAAGAAAAGTGATATTGGAGAAGAAGAATTTAAAAGAAGAAGTGAAATTAATAGAGAAATGTATAGAAAAGCAATGCTACTTGCTGATACTCTTACATGTAAAATAGAAGCACAAGATGAACTTGATAAGAATAAAGAAATAAGATTTAAAGAAGATTGCTTGTTATATCAAGATGATCAAAAAGTAATATTTAGCGAAAAACTATATAAAAAAATATATGGTAATAAAGATGTATCTAAACTTAGTTTAGAAGAACAAGAATATCTTATGAATTTCACTGTTGCGGTAGAAAATTGTATACTTGCTAAATTTTACTATAAGAATGGTGAACATTATGTACTTAGTAATGTACCTGTTAAACCTGGTAAAAAGCCTCGTAAAGAAATTGTCTTAATTGATGAAAGTACAGGTAGACTTACACCTGGTAGAAGAAAAGGCCATGGTATACATGAAGCACTTGAAGCAAAAGAAGAATTACTTGCTAAAGGTAAAAGTTACCATGTTGCGATACAAAGTCCTACTGTTACTACTGCGACGTGTACGTATCCAGACTTTATGTCAAGATATAAGAGTGGTATAAGTGGTATGACAGGTACTAGTAATATTGAAGAATTTAATGAAATATATAATCTACCTACATATGAAGTACCAAGTAGACTTCCAAATATAAGAAAAGATTTAAAGGAAAGCGTTTATCTTACTAAGAATGCTAAATATAAAGCAATTGTTGAAGAAGTATTAAAGGCTAATGAAACATTACAACCTGTACTAATTGGTACTACTAGTGTAGAAGAGAGTGTTATTATAAGTAAGATGCTTGAAGAAGCAGGAGTAAGACATCAGTTATTAAATGCAGTTAACAATGAAAATGAGGCTGGTATTATTGAAAATGCTGGTATGAAAGGTAAAGTAACTGTTGCTACTAATATGGCTGGACGTGGTAGTAATATAAGACTAGGCGAAGGCGTTAAAGAATTAGGCGGTCTTTATGTAATTGGTACATCAAGAAATAATAATGAAAGAATTGATTATCAACTTCGTGGTAGAGCTAGTAGACAAGGTGAACCTGGTAAAACAAAATATTATTGTTCACTTGAAGATGATTTAGTTAAAACAAGAGGAAGCACTGAATTATTTAATGCAGCATCTTCACTTGCTAAAGATAAAGACAAAGAAATTACTAATAAAAACATAATTAAACTAGTAGATAGATGTCAAAAAGCACAAGAAGGATTTGAAGAAAAAGTAAGAATTACAAGTGAAAAATATGGTAAAGTAATGACTACTCAAAAAGATCTAATGTATAGTCAAAGAAATATGATACTTGATACATCTGATGTTAAGACATTATTTGATAGAATAGTTCCTTCGTATACTGATTATTTAATTAATAATTGTTCAATTGATGAAATAAGTAGTAGTTTAGACGGAATAATTGATACTAAAGGACTTGATACAACTAGTAAAGAAAGCTTGAGGGAATCTATTAATTCTTCAGTTCTTTCTAAAATTAAAGCAAGTATTTCTTTAGTAGGCAATAATGAAAAAGTAAGAAAGAATATGTTAAATGTAGTTGATTCTTATTGGATTGATCATTTAGATAGATTAGAAGATTTAAAGAAACAAACATCATTTTATACTTTATCAGGTGTTGATCCATTTAAAGAATATGAACATATGGCTAATAATGAATTTATAAGTTTAAATCCCAAAATACAAGGAGAATTTTTACTTTATGCGACTAATCCAGATCTTAAATTTGGCAGAACTATTAGTCCTGAAATGGAAGGTGGAATGTATCTAAAATGAAAAATATATTAAATGTAATAAGAATAATAATTATCATATATTTAATAACTTTTACAGCTGTTATGGTATCTATGTATACTAAAAGAAAGGTATATAATGATAATTTTCCTACTGTTATGGGATATACATATATAAAAGTAGATTCTGATATTTATGAACCTGATATTAAAAAAAATAATATAATTATATTAGAAAAGACAAGAGCAGTTGATGTTAATGATTATATAGCTTTTAAATATACTAATACTGTTAAACTAGGTAAAGTAGAAAAAGTAAATAAGTATAAGGTATATATTAAAGATGATAATGGAGTTTTAAATGAATATGATTTACAAGATGTATATGGAAAGATGATATATAATAATGATACATTTAGTAAAGTAATGAACATTTTAACTAACTGGATAGTACTTGTAATACTTTTATTTGTAGGAACTCTTCTTCCGGAATTGATATTTAATAATTAGTATCAAAATAGATACAATGTAAATATGAGAGATTTATATGTATATGATATGTAAATCTCTTTTTGTTTTGTTTTAGAGAGTAAATTATAATTTGTTAAATGTATCAAGTGTAAAATACTAGTTTTTTATGACAATAAAATGTAAATATAAAAAATTGTAATATTATATAAATGTATTCATATATTTTATTAGAAATTAGAAAGTGGGTAAAATATGGATAAAAGTGAAATTATCAAAAGCCTAGGTAAAAAATCAAATGGAGAAATTTATTTAGGTGTTGTAGGTGCGGTTAGAACTGGTAAAAGTACATTTATAAAGAAATGTATTGAAACATTAATTCTTCCATATATGGATGATGATATTGAAAAGAAAAGATGTATGGATGAAATACCACAGACTGCTCAAGGTAAAACTATTATGACAGTTGAGCCTAAGTTTGTTCCATCAAATGGAGCAACTATTAATATTGAAGGACTTACTACTAATATTAAATTAGTTGATTGTGTAGGTTATGTTACTCCTGAATCAGTTGGCTATGAAGATGAACTTGGTAATCCTAGAATGGTTAAGACGCCTTGGTTCCCTGATGAAATACCATTTGTTGAAGCTGCTTCAATCGGTACAGAATGCAACCAATTTAGTTACTG
>OCMB01000114.1_pt1 | contig 17102 bp, 12 predicted proteins | sample 1496101 | NCBI WGS metagenome assembly OCMB01 (sample SAMN01760949, study PRJEB22395) | human gut metagenome | reverse complement strand
TTGCTCATGGGCATCCTTGGGAGGTCACACCCTTCGTGGGTGTGTGGATTGAAACCACTTGCCTAGCTGGACGAGGCGACGGTAGGAAAGTCACACCCTTCGTGGGTGTGTGGATTGAAACGTGAAACAAAAAAGCAAGTGAAAGCGGAAACAGAGTCACACCCTTCGTGGGTGTGTGGATTGAAACACAATTAACGGAATGTATGATAATCATGATGGTGTCACACCCTTCGTGGGTGTGTGGATTGAAACCTTTTAGCATTTGGGATTCACGATAACTAATATGGTCACACCCTTCGTGGGTGTGTGGATTGAAACCATCAATGAAGGTAAGTGCATCGCCTACATTTACGTCACACCCTTCGTGGGTGTGTGGATTGAAACCTTTTGGCTAGTAAGTTTGCAGCCACACTATTTGGTCACACCCTTCGTGGGTGTGTGGATTGAAACATATTAGCAAGCACGAAGAATAACAATACATTCAGTCACACCCTTCGTGGGTGTGTGGATTGAAACAGTTCTTCGGCTCGCTTTACTTCTGCATCTGTCAGTCACACCCTTCGTGGGTGTGTGGATTGAAACAGAGGCAAGAAACCTCAAATACGAGGACATCAATGTCACACCCTTCGTGGGTGTGTGGATTGAAACTTTTCGTCTGCATCAAGCTTGCGAAGTTCAGCTTGTCACACCCTTCGTGGGTGTGTGGATTGAAACGATGATTGATTTATTGCCCACCATTGTTGCATTGTCACACCCTTCGTGGGTGTGTGGATTGAAACATTTAACGATAGCATTTTGTGAGTGGTGGTTAGCGTCACACCCTTCGTGGGTGTGTGGATTGAAACAATTCGACCCCAAGGCGGCATCGCTGATAATGAGTCACACCCTTCGTGGGTGTGTGGATTGAAACTTCTTGCCGCTCTCGGTAAAAGCTGGCTATGGAAAGTCACACCCTTCGTGGGTGTGTGGATTGAAACCTCTGCTTGGTCGTGGGTCTCGTACTCAGCAACAAGTCACACCCTTCGTGGGTGTGTGGATTGAAACCTTATTGACCAACCCTTATTTCCTCGCCATGGCAGGTCACACCCTTCGTGGGTGTGTGGATTGAAACAAGCCAATTATAATAGGACTGATGAATATCAAAAGTCACACCCTTCGTGGGTGTGTGGATTGAAACTGATTGACAAAGATACTATTACACAAAGATGGTGTCACACCCTTCGTGGGTGTGTGGATTGAAACAAGCACCATCTTTTGATGGAACTAAGGTTGGTTGTCACACCCTTCGTGGGTGTGTGGATTGAAACTTGGTTACGGGCATATCCGAGGTGATGAGCATGCGTCACACCCTTCGTGGGTGTGTGGATTGAAACCTCAATATGATAAATAGAAAAGAAAAAGCCTATGGTCACACCCTTCGTGGGTGTGTGGATTGAAACTTCGATAATGTTTATCTTGTTACAGATAACAGCGTCACACCCTTCGTGGGTGTGTGGATTGAAACTTGATACTGCCAATACCTTACACTCGGAAGGATACGTCACACCCTTCGTGGGTGTGTGGATTGAAACACCTTATTAGCAATCTCGCTTGCAGTATATGAGCGTCACACCCTTCGTGGGTGTGTGGATTGAAACATCGGAAAGGAAAAAGCGGCTCTGCTTACATACGAGTCACACCCTTCGTGGGTGTGTGGATTGAAACATAACTTAGGTTTATCTCGTTGAGTAACGAAGCGTCACACCCTTCGTGGGTGTGTGGATTGAAACTTAAGATAGTTGTAGAATAAAGCACCATAAGTATGTCACACCCTTCGTGGGTGTGTGGATTGAAACTCAGTGATAACCAGGAACTGGCAATCACCAAGCGTCACACCCTTCGTGGGTGTGTGGATTGAAACCATCTTGACAAGGCTTCCGACATTGAGCGTTTCCCGTCACACCCTTCGTGGGTGTGTGGATTGAAACTTCACCTTCTAGTGACAAGGACTTCAATTTAAAGTCACACCCTTCGTGGGTGTGTGGATTGAAACAAAGCAGCGTCACGGAATTTGTTAAGGTTCACACGGTCACACCCTTCGTGGGTGTGTGGATTGAAACTCAGCGTTGAAACATCTTAAAGTGAGTAAGGAAAGTCACACCCTTCGTGGGTGTGTGGATTGAAACCAGAAGACAACTGGATTGATTATCTCCGTTCTTCGGTCACACCCTTCGTGGGTGTGTGGATTGAAATTCTCAGCATCCCCGTGAGATGTTTATCCCCTATAATGTCACACCCTTCGTGGGTGTGTGGATTGAAACTTGGAGGATATGGATTGGTCAGATATATCAGTCGCAGAGTCACACCCTTCGTGGGTGTGTGGATTGAAACCCGAATGGTGGTGTGGCTGGCGACTATGTTGAGATAGTCACACCCTTCGTGGGTGTGTGGATTGAAACATCCTCACCGCTTGCTCATGGGCATCCTTGGGAGGTCACACCCTTCGTGGGTGTGTGGATTGAAACTCGCCCACCTGCGTAGCGTTCTTTACCGCTTCCGCGTCACACCCTTCGTGGGTGTGTGGATTGGAACAGACTGGTGACTCCAGTAATGCCGATGTATCCAGTCACACCCTTCGTGGGTGTGTGGATTGAACTTGGTTACCTGCTTGTTACACCTTGTCTAAATAGGGGCACCTGCATAAACCTGTGTTTAGGCATAGATGTTAGTGGGTAGGGTGTCCAGTTCTATGTTCCAATATTAACTTACTTGTTTGAGAGCTTTGGTTTGTTTATAGTAAAATGATTGATCTGGTCGCAAATTGTGACTGGTTTAATAGCTTGAAGCTCTTTACGGCTTGTTCATATACATACACGGAACTTATATCCAACAACTCATCGCCCACCAGCTGATTTCCGCTTGCACAACAGGTGTTGGGCGAGCGCATATCAGCTGTTATGCAAGCGCACAACAGCTGTTGTGCGGCTGAAGATATAGGCTTCTCCGGCTTATAATATTAATTCTTCCGGCAACAAGTAAAGGTTACTCCGAAGACTTTTTACGTAAAACCGATGCTACAATGATAGTATTTACAAGCAACAGCGATAGTACTTACACGGTGCAAAGACGTTACTGAGAGGTCGCCATGATGGTACTGATGAGGCGTAAAGCGGCTTGTAGCGCTTATTGCCTCACTATGGCACAACATTGCCCCTTACCAGGGCAATAACCTGCCATTGCCAGGCACAAAACGATACGTCGGGAGCTGGTAAAACAACCACTCGCTTTTTTACTCTTCACTCTTCACCAAATCGGCTGAAACCCCGATAAACACTGGGGTTGCGAGAGGTGAAGAGTTACGCACTACTCTTCACCCCTCTTCACCCCTCTTCACCTTCGGATTGCGCACGGAATTGAAATGGTAGCTCGTCCTGTTCGGTCGGGGGGCTGAAACCACTTTTTTATGTCCCACAGATTTCACAGATTTTCCGAAAGCGGCTCCGCGTGAAGAGTGGTGAAGAGTGGCGTAAACTCTTCACGCGTGCAAGTTTTTAAACTACAGGTGTTTATGACCTTCCGGTGAAGAGTGAAGAGTGTTTTTGAAAGTGGCTTGCTATTTTTATTTCTTAATCACCTTCAGAACCTGGTCGGCAAGGCTTCTCATTCCCTTGATGGTTGGGTGACCGTTCTTCTTGTCTATGTCATGAAGGGAGATGACCGGAACCTGATAGGTCTTGCAGATCTTTTTTACTGACTCGTTGATTTCATCCTTCAGCTCTGAATTTAGAATGAAGTAGATATCTACATTCGGATGGCGCTGACGGAGATCGGAAAGCAACTTCGCCAGAGCAGGACGGAAACAGTAGAGGTCGGCACGCTTCCAGTTGCTGTACTGGTAATTGCCGATAGGGGCATTTGCCCAACTGTCGTTCGTTCCGCCGCAAATCAAGATGATGTCTGGATTGCCCAGCAGGGTAGTGCGGTTGATGAATGAACGGTCGCTGTAATCCTCATCGCGGTAGCCGGTGTTGCAGATGGTGGAACCGGAATAGGAATTGATGTTGCCCATCTTGTAACCCCCTTCCTTGATAACCTGCCACCACCAGGTTTGCTCCACCTTGTTGACATCGGTTGCTTTTTGAACCGCCGTGGTGTACCAGGTGGCATATCCCTTTGGGATGAAACCTTCGAAAGTTGAATACGAGTCGCCGAGCACGGCAACGGTCTGCTTCACCTGTGCCAGCAGGGGCATCAGGGCGAACATAAAGAGGCAGACGATAACTGATAATCTTTTCATGACGTTTTTTATATAGTTTGATTTTTAATATGATCCTCTTTTGGGATAGGGTTTGAAACCCGATTGCAAAGATACGATATTATTTATGGATAAACAAATGTTTGGGACTATAAATTTATTAGGGTGTTCAGTTCTATGATAGCGTTATCTTCATCATATTGAAAATAATTCTCCAAAATGAGTGGGATTTCCGGATTTTATTCGTATTTTTGCAGCTACATTCAGAATTTAGCTTGTTTTCTAACTGCAGCACTAAGGTGAGTGAAAGTTCTGAAATGGAAAAATCCGAGCTGCTTTCTGTAGTTTTGGTATTTATAGACTAATAACATAAGTGTTGCGGAAGTTGGGTGTGCAAATTTAATAAAATGTAATGATCTCAGAAGAACAAATTCTTTATGAACAACTGAAAGTTGGTAATGAGAGTGCCTATGGCATCCTTTACAGGAATCATTATGCCATATTGTGTCATTTTGCCAATTTCTATCTCCATGATAGATTTTCTGCAGAATCTGTTGTGGAAGATGTTATCTACCACATATGGGAAAATCGTGAAAGTTTGAATATCACCAAATCCATCAGAAGCTATTTAGTAACGGCAGTAAGGAACAAGTGTCTTGACACGCTTAAGCTCAAGAGAAACCAAAATGAAAAGCCCATATCTAGCTTATCGGATAAAGCTGGTTATTATATGGATAGCCAAACTGCCGGTGATTCTCCTTATGGAACTCTTCTTTCCTAAGAGCTGGAGGAAAAAGTCATCCAGGCGATCGAAGAGCTTCCCGCCGAATGCAGGCAGGTGTTCATAAAAAGCAGAATGGAAAACAAGAAAAATAAGGAAATTGCAGACGAATTAGGCATTTCTGTCAATACAGTAAAGTATCATCTCAAGAATGCGCTCAAGATATTGCGAGAGAAACTGGAGCACTATCTGATAGCTTTATCCTTATTTTTGTTAATGAACTGAAAAAGATATTTTTTTAACTACACTTCTTTACCAGAACATCGTCAATAAGCAAAACGTATCAAGAATATGAACAAAATACAATTTGAAGAATTAGCTATAAGATATTTTACCGGTAATCTCGATTCAGAAGGTATCCTTCTTCTTGAAGACGAAATCCGACAGTCTGAGGAAGCTAAAAAAACATTTGATGAACTGAAGGAAATATGGGCAGCCAGTACTACCCAGGAAGAGTTGGACAGCTACGACTACAAGGCTGCCTACCAGCGTTTCTTGCATAAGATTTCAGAAGATTCAGATGAAACAGATGAGGATCAGAAGGAAGAGAATCCTCGTTTCTACCATATATATAGGTGGATTGGCGGTATCGCAGCCTCACTCCTTATATTGTTTGGAGCAACCTATCTGTCTTATCAGCAGGGACAGAAGAATCTGCAGAACACCTTTGCTGATATCGTTGTTGCCACCCCTAATGGCTCCAGTACCAGTGTTAACTTGCCGGACGGCTCTATTGTGAAGCTTAATGGAGGTTCCAGGATTTCATATTCACAGGGATATGGAGTGGATAGCCGTATCGTCAATATAGAAGGTGAAGGGTATTTTGAGGTCAAGAAGAATAGTACCAAGCCATTTATCGTCAACTCTGCCAACATCATCGTCAAGGTGTTGGGTACAAAGTTCAACTTCTGTGATTACCCAAAGGAGACACAGGCTCTTGTGGCTCTTGATGAAGGCAAGGTGAATATGACATGCATTGAATCTAAGCAGGAAATCACCTTGCTTCCGAATCAGCATGTGGTTTTTGACAAGAAAACTGGTGCTATGACACTACTGGATACAAAAACTCTGGCTAATAAATGTCAGTGGACCAAAGGTATCATTGCCTTTAATGGCGAGTCTCTCAAGGACATAGCAGCTGTATTGGAAAGATGCTATTCTATCAAATTCAAGATATCTCCATCTAAGCAAAACTCACTCCATTTTTATGGTGTTTTTTACAGAAACAGTCAAAATGTGTATGATATCATGGAGGCGCTTGCTGCAACAGGAAAGTTCACCTATAAAATAAGTGGTAAGACTATCATTATTCAGTAGGAAATTGAGGAAAAAAATGTTTTTTTAGAAAAAATGTGCTTTCTCACTACCCATTTTGCAAAATACGTCGTCTATAAGCCAAATTTAGCAACAACAATTAACAACTTAAATGAAATTTGTTATGGATAAAAGACAAATCTTTCTAACTGCTGCTGCCTTGTGCTTGAACATGAGCATTTCGGCTCAGAGCGTGAATTTGCAGAATGTCACGGTAAAGCAGGCACTTAACAAGTTGCAGCAGACTTGCGGCTATTCTTTTGTTTATGAAGCAAAAGACCTAAACACCAGCAAACGTGTTTCAGTCAATGCATCCAATTGTGCAGAAGCTATTGGACAAGTCCTTAGAGGTCAAGGTGTAACCTATACCTTGAAAGGAAAAAATGTCATTATTTCAAAGGCTTCTGTCAAGCATCAAGGTGCTCAACAGGTGGGAAACCAGCGACGTGTAAAAGGTGTCATCAAGGACGGAAACGGCGAACCTATCATTGGTGCTACCGTTAGAGTAAAGGGGCATGAGAGCACTGGAACAATCTCTGACTTGGATGGTAATTTCTCGCTGGAAGTATCTCCAGGTGATGAGCTGGAAGTTTCTTATGTAGGTTACAGTACAAAACTCATCAAGACAGGCAACTCATCATCGCTCAGCGTGGTTATGAAGGAAGACAACAAGGCTCTTGGAGAGATTGTTGTCATCGGATATGGTACTCAGAGAAAAGCTGATCTTACAGGTTCGGTAGCTAATGTAGATGCTACGAAATTAAATACGCAAAGTAACTCAACAATAGGACAAGCTCTTCAAGGTAAGATAGCAGGTGTTGACATCGTTTCACAAGGTGGACAGCCTGGTTCAGGATCTCGTATAATGGTCAGAGGTATTGGTACTCTTAACAATGCCTCTCCATTATACATTGTTGATGGCATGTATATGTCGGGTATTGATCATATCAATCCTTCCGACATTCAGAGTATCGATGTGCTGAAGGATGCTTCTTCTGCAGCCATCTATGGTTCGCGAGCAGCCAATGGTGTTATCATCATTACAACCAAGAGCGGCAGTAATACCGAGGGCGTTCCAACTGTAAATGTTTCTGCTAACATTGGTGTCAGTGCTCCTACCAAATATCTGGATGTTCTGAACGCATCAGAGTGGGCGGCTGTTACCACGGAATCCAGAGCTGCTTCTGGTTTGAAACCGCTGGATATGGCGCTCGATCTGGCTTCCAAAGAGGATAATGACTGGCAGGATATTATGTTCAATCCTGCTTTGATGCAAAATTACAATCTTTCGGTTCAAGGCGGTGGCAAATATTCTACCTATTATAACAGTTTCGGCTATACGAATCAGGATGGTGTATTGAAGGGAACCAATTTCCAACGTTACACCATACAGAGCAAGGTGGATTACAAGAAGGGAATCGTAAATGTGGGTACCAATATCATGTTGGAGTATGATAAGGATAAACCTATGTTTGGTGGTATCCGAGGCGGAATGGTAGGACATACCTTGCAGTCTATTCCAACTTTGGCTAAATATGACAGTGACCGTGTCGGCGGATTTGGTGGACTGTATGGTGATGTTGTTAACCTTCATCATCCATTGGGTCTCTGTGATGATAATATCCTGTTCCGTAAGAACGATAACGCAAAGATTTATGCCAATGTATATTTCTCTGTTGAGCCGATCAAGGGATTGAAGTACAAGATGAACTTTACTCCTAATTTCCAGTTCTATCGTCATAATGAGAATAAGGGACTTTTCGATTTCGGATTGGACAAAAACGGTATCACTCAGGCAACCGAACAGCAGTCACGTTCAAGAAGTCTCCTGATGGAACATCTCCTTACTTTCGATAAACAGTTTGGTGCTCATAAGATTTCTCTGCTGGCTGGTTATTCTTATCAGGATTCCAAGTATAGATACTTGAGTGGATGGGGTCAGGGTATGACAACCGGTATCTGGGAGTTGGATGCTGCCGTCAGTGGAATAGGAACATCGGGCAACTCTTCTCGCTCGGTATTGACTTCCATCTTGGGGCGTATCTTCTATTCTTATCAGGACAGATACCTGATTACGATGACGATGCGTCGTGATGGCTCTTCCAAGTTTGCCAAAGGTAATCGTTATGGAAACTTCCCTTCGGTATCAGTAGGTTGGAATATTGCCGAGGAAAAGTTTGTCAAGGACCATGTTGACTGGCTCGACCAGTTGAAGCTGAGAGCAGGATATGGAGAATTGGGTAATCAGGAAATCTCCAATTACCAGTATTCTTCTACCGTAACAACCGGTATCAACTATCCTAATGGTAGAGGTGAACTCTTGCAGGGTGCATTCCCTAAGTTCTTTGCCAATCCTGATATCAAGTGGGAATCTACTTCCATGACCAATGTTGGTATCGACCTGATGGCATTGAACAACAGATTGAGTCTCACGATGGATTACTATGTAAAGAATACCAAGGATATCCTCTTGTCGGTGCCTATTCCTATCTCTACAGGTGGAGCCAACGACCCTGTGAAGAATGCGGGTAAGATCAGAAACAAGGGCTTTGAGTTCAACCTGGGCTGGAACGATCGTCTTGACAAGGATTTCTCTTACAGCGTAAATGCCATCGGTTCGTTCAATAAGAATGAGGTGGTTGCCATGGGTTCTGAATCTCAGTTCATTACCGGTGGTGTTGTTGCTGGAGGTACTTATACTACCAAGACCCTGGCAGGTTATCCTATCGCTGGATTCTGGCTGATTCCATGCGACGGCTATTTCAACAGTCAGGCAGATGTACAGGCTCATTCCAAGGATGGCAAGTTGATTCAGCCAAGTGCAGAACCGGGTGATATCCGATTCAAGGATATGAACAATGACGGTATAATCAATGATGAAGACCGTGTATATAGTGGTAGTCCGTTCCCTAAGTTTACCTATTCTCTGAATGGAAGTGTCAATTACAAGAACTTTGACTTCTCGTTCACCATCCAGGGTGTCATCGGTAACAAGATATACAATGCTACCCGACTGGAATTGGAGGATGTAACCCGTGGTACCAACTATCTCTCAACCGTGTTGAATCATTGGACAGAGTCTAACCACAATGCCAAGACACCAAGATTGGTATGGAATGATCCTAACCGCAATGCCCGTTCTGAGTCTGACAGATTCCTGGAGAAGGGTGACTATCTGAGATTGAGAACTGTTCAGTTGGGTTATACTCTGCCGGAGAACTGCCTGCTGGGCTTCTTCCAGAAGGCACGTGTCTATGCCAGTGTGGATAATCTCTTTACCATTACAGGTTACACAGGATATGGTCCTGATGTCAACTCATATAGTGTATATGAGCGTGGTTTCGATGATTTCATTCATCCAACTAACAGAACCTTTATGTTTGGAGTAAATCTTACATTCTAACGTTTAAAGTCAATCTTTTAAAAATTGAAACAATGAAACATGTTAAAACATATATAATTGGCGGTTTGATAGGAAGTATGTGCCTGGTGTACACTTCCTGCGACAGCAAACTCGACCAGGTGAATCCAAATCATGCTACAGAAGCAACCTTCTGGAAGAATGAGGCTGATTTTGAGTTGGCACTTACCTCATGCTACACTCCTCTTAAGAATGCTCTTAACGGAGGATATTATGGCACTCGTGGTGTGATGTTGCGTATAGCCAGAGCCGATGAAGTGGATTTCAGAAATGACCTCAGTGAGGTATATCAGGCTCAGAATTTTACCAATTCTACAGGTAATTCCCTGGTGCAGGGTATGTTCTATCAGTTCTACAATGCCCTGTACCGCACCAACTCCATCATGCAGAAGTTAGAGGAGAAGAAGGACGTCTTGTCTGAAGCCTATATCAAGAAGGCTAAGGGTGAATGTCTCTTTATCCGAGGCTTCTATCTGTTCCAGTTGGCTAAAGAGTTTAAGGATGTACCTCTGCGCTCCTTCAACCTTCCCGCTGGCTAAGTCTTCTCAGGAAGAAGTATGGGCTCAGGCGATACTGGATCTGACCGAAGCAGCCAAATTGCTTCCACTGAAAAATGAGGTCATAGGAAAACCTACCAAGGGAGCAGCCTTGGCTACTGTGGGAAAGATTTATCTTTACGAGAAGGAGTATGACAAGGCCATTGAAGTGCTGGAGCCGCTGACCAAGGCGCCATATACTTATCAGTTGGTAGATGACTTTGGCTGGAACTTCGATGATGTGCATGAAAATAATGCTGAAAGCATTTTTGAACTTCTGATTGATAAGTTGGGTGGTACCGACTTGTGGGGAAATGGTGAGAACAACAACTCCACTCAGACCAATACCCGTCCTAAGGAATATGCGGCTCCTGAGGCTGCCGGCTGGTATGAGGCTACGCCTAGCAAGCAGATGATGGATATCTTCAAGCAGGAATTGGACAAGGATGGCAATTACGACTATCGTGCACGAGTCTCTGCAGCTTGGGATTATCCTGGATGTACTTATTATCTGAAGCCGTTCCGTGAGAAATTTGAGAAAGACAGATGGAATACTACCTGGATCCTGAAGTATCAGAATTGGAATACGGCTGAAGAGGAAGCTGATCCACCAATGTCTTGCATCAACGAGCGTGCCATCCGCTATGCTGAGGTCTTGCTCCAGTTGGCAGAATGCTATCTCTATAGCTCTACCAAGCAGGATTTGAACAAGGCTGTGGAGTATATCAATCAGATTCGCCGTCGTGCAAACCTGAATGATTACAGTGGAGCGATGAACCAGACTGAGATCTTCAAGGATCTGGAGCATCAGAAGGCTATTGAATTCTTCGTGGAGGGTGAGCGCTTCTACGACCTGCGTCGATGGGGATTGCTGGATGAGCGAATCAAGACTTGCAGCGATGTGAGATATAAACAGTTGGAAACAGGAAAAGTAGGAGATACGAACAAGTATTACTATTATCCTATTCCATCAAAGGAAATTGCTACCAATACTCTTTGCACACCAAGTGAAGGTTGGTAAATATTCATAGGAAAATAGGTGTTTAAAAGGTAGCCACGATATAGCGGTATCACAGTGGCTACCTTTCTTAAAGAAAAAACGTATGAAAAAAATAATATTAATTCTTTTTGTGGTTCTTCTGAGCTTTCAGGCTCATGCTGCAGCTGCCTATCAGCCGCATTTCTCTACGGCTGGCTTTTTCGAGATTGCCGGTACCGGAAGAAATGCCTACTCTATGAACCCTGCATGGAGAATGCATAAAGGGCATGTGGATGGAGCCGAGAATGTAAGTTTCGATGACAGTTCCTGGAAGTTGACTTCATTGCCTGATGGCATAGAAAAACTCCCTATGGAGGCTAGTGGCTGTGTGAATTATCAGGGAGAAGTATGGTACAGAAAACATTTCAATGCTGATGCTGCCTGGAAGGGTCAGCGACTGGTGCTCTACTTTGAGGCCATCATGGGTAAATCCAAGGTATGGGTGAACGGAAAGCTGATGAAGCAGCATTTTGGAGGTTTCCTGCCTGTCATCGTTGATGTATCCAATATACTGAAGTATGGAGAGGATAATGTCATTACCGTGATGGCAGATAACAGCGATGATCCTTCTTATCCTCCAGGAAAGGCGCAGGATGTGCTCGACTTTACCTATGCTGGTGGCATTTATAGAGATTGCTGGCTTATCAAGACCAACAAGGTGTTCATTACCGATGCCAACGAAGAAAATCATATAGCCGGCGGTGGTGTCTTTGTATCTTACGGCAAGGTTTCTGAGGAGTTGTCAGAAATCAACATCAAGACGATGCTGAAGAATATCGCAGGCAGTAATTTCAAGGGGTCCCTGGTGTATGAACTGCAGGATGCCAATCAGAAGACGGTTTGGAGTAAGAAGCTGAATACCAGCATCTCACGCCAGAAATCCACAACGTTATCAACCAAGGCTGCCATCAAGGATGTTCAGCTCTGGACACCAGATCATCCATACCTCTATCGTCTCAATATCTATGTTAAGAATCAGCAGGACAAGATAGTGGATGGATATTATATAAGAATAGGTATCAGAAGTTTAGAGTTTAAGGCTGGCGATGGCTTCTGGCTCAATGGCAAACCTTATCCTGAACCATTGATTGGAGCCAATCGCCACCAGGATTTTGCCATTGTCGGCAATGCCCTGTCTAACAGTCTGCATTGGAGAGATGCCAAGAAACTGAAAGATACCGGACTGCGTGTCATCAGAAATGCTCATTATCCGCAAGACCCTGCCTTTATGGATGCTTGTGATGAACTGGGACTGTTTGTGATCGAAAATACCCCGGGATGGCAGTTCTGGAATCCGGAACCTAGCTTCGCTAACTATGTGTATAATGATATCAGAAATATTGTAAGAAGAGACCGAAACCGTCCGAGCGTATGGCTTTGGGAACCTATCCTCAACGAGACCTGGTATCCTGACGATTTTGCCAAGAAGGTGAAGGGTATCGTACATGAGGAATATCCATATCCATACTGCTATACAGCCTGTGATGCTACGGCAAAGGGAAGTGAATATTACAACATTCAGTTTACTCATCCTCTGTCGGGTGATCCTACATGGGCTTTGAGCTCAGATAAGGTGGATCCAAAGAAGAACTACTTTACCAGAGAATGGGGTGATAACGTGGACGACTGGAATTCTCATAATTCTCCTAGTCGTGCCAGCCGGTCTTGGGGTGAGTACCCTATGCTGGTTCAGGCAAAGGGTTATGGCAAGCCGGATTATCAATATACCTGCTATGATGCCTTGTATCGTACCACCCGACAGCATGTGGGAGGATGCCTGTGGCATTCGTTCGACCATCAGAGAGGTTATCATCCGGATCCTTTCTATGGAGGAATCATGGACAACTTCCGACAGCCGAAGTATTCATACTATATGTTTATGTCGCAGCGTCCTAACCAGAAGAATCCTTCGCTTATCGCAGACAGCGGTCCTATGGTTTATATCGCCAATGCCATGACTCCATTCTCGCCAGCTGATGTAACCATCTATAGCAACTGCGACTCGGTGACGCTCACCTATAATAAAGGTGGTAAGGTATATACCTATGCCAAGGCAAAGAATCGGGTGGGAATGCCTTCACCGATCATTACCTTCAAGGATGTATTCCATGTGATGGATGATAAGGAACTGTCTCGTCTAAACAAGCAGTCTGATTCCTATCTGCTGGCTCAGGGATATGTAGATGGCAAACTGGTGGCTACTCATCAGGTGAAGCCTACCCGCCGACCTAGCAGAATCAAGCTTTGGGTAGATAACGAAGGTACTTCGCTTCATGCCGATGGCTCTGATATGGTAACCGTTGTGGCTGCCATAGCCGATGACCAGGGTAACATCAAGCGACTCAATAATGAGCACATTCTGTTCTCTATCGAAGGAGAGGGTAGGATTGTGGGTGATCAGGAATCTTTCTCCAATCCTGTGGAAGTGAAATGGGGTACGGCTCCTGTACTGATTCAAAGTACCACTACTGCCGGCAAAATCAAGGTGAAAGCCTCTGTGGTCTGGCAGGGAAAAACGACTCCTGTAGATGGATACATCGAACTGGAAAGTGTAAAACCAGAATATCCGTTGATTGGAAGTGAGAAAGAGATGAATGCCATTCCTCGGAATGGTGTCCGTATGCGCCTGCAAGGCAATACTAACATGCAAAGCAGCAAGGAAAAACTCAAGGAAGTTGAGAAGCAACAAGCTGATTTTGAATAATTAATGCCACTGTTGCCACGCATTGGTATAACTCGTTGGAAATGAGTTGTATTAGGCGTGGCAATAAGTGGCTTTTCTGTTCTTCCTTATCCAAAAGAGAAATAAAGTAAAAAAGTGACAACTGTTTTTTAGATTGTTATTTTTACTTTACAATTTAAACGTGACAGGAAAATATCTTAAGAGAAAAAATCATTTCTCTTAAGGAAAAAACTATTTTCCCTTAAGGAAAAAAATAAAAACCCTTAAGGAAAAATTCTCAATCTCTTCTTTCCCTATTTTTTCGGGTATTTTTGCCTGATTTTCTTTCTTAAGAATATTGTTTACATACGGATAAGGGAAGAAGAAGAGAGATGGGCTAAAGATGAAAAAAACAGTTGTAACTACTTATGTCCATAGAGGTTCTGAGTTATTACATTTTCATTCGCAAAAGACAAAAAAGCATAAATAGTGAATAATATAAGCGGCTTTGTGAAACTTTATCATTACCTTTGTAATTTAAATAGGCTTCTGACAGCATCATAGAACAAATTTCAATTCGAGGCTGTTATGGAGTTGGAAAAAGATAGTGTGGAATTTTAGACAGATAAAAATGGATGAAATTAGTAAACGTGAAGATTCTCTGTTTGAGCATGTGTCAAAGCTGATAGATGAGGCTAGGAAACATGTAAAGACAACTATTGATACCACAATGGTTTACACCTATTATGGAGTCGGCAAATACATTGTTGTGGATGAGCAGCAAGGATATGCTAGAGCCAAATATGGGAAAACTGTGCTAAGAAACTTGTCGAAAAAATTAACTGAAAGATATGGAAAGGGCTGGTCTGTTGAAACTCTTACTGCAGCCCGAAAATTCTATCAGATATACAGCGAAGGAAAAATCGCAAACACTGTTTACGAAATTCAAGAGAATGCAGATATTCATTTCACTCTTTCCTGGTCTCATTATCTCATACTCATGCGTATTGCTAATCAAAATGAACGTAATTTTTATGAGATTGAATGCTACAAGCAGAATTGGAGTGTCCGACAATTACAGCGGCAGTACAACTCCAGCCTCTATGAGCGATTGGCACTGAGTCGTAATAAGGATGAAGTGATGAGGCTGGCGCAAGAAGGACAAACTGTAGAAAAGGCAAGTGATGTGATAAAAAGCCCACTCACATTAGAGTTTTTGGGATTAAAGCCTGAAGCCGTTTATTCTGAGTCAAAACTCGAAAGTGCAATCATTAGTAAAATTCAAGATTTCTTGCTGGAGTTGGGAAAGGGATTCCTCTTTGAGGCCCGACAGAAGCGATTCACTTTTGATGAACAGAATTTCTATGTTGACTTGGTTCTATACAATCGGCTCCTGCAATGTTATTGCCTTATCGACCTAAAAATTGATAAGCTGACACACCAGGATCTTGGACAGATGCAAATGTATGTCAACTACTTTGATAGATTTGTAAAGCAGGATTTCGAAAAACCTACTATTGGCATTCTTCTTTGCAAAGAAAAAAATGATGCACTTGTAGAGCTGACATTGCCAAAGAATGCTAATATCTATGCATCGGCTTATCAGCTCTATCTGCCAGATAAGGCTTTACTTCAAGCAAAGGTGAAGGAGTGGATTGCTGAGTTTGAAGAAAATGAGGAATTAATGAAACATGAGTAACGTATAGATTATGCAATACAAGAATATCATATTCGATTTAGGTAATGTCTTGGTGAAGCTCAATCCGGAAGGATGCATCGGGGCTTTCAAGGCGATAGGAATGGGGGAGTTGGTTGATTCAAATCCTCAGAGTGAGGGGATGAAGCTGATGAGCAAGCTGGGTGTGGGAATGATTACCACCGAAGAATTCTGTGAAGCAGCCTGTAAGTTGACAGGGACTGATGTGACGAATGGAGAGATCATCGATGCTGCCAACAAGATGCTGGTGGAGATTCCTAAAGAGAAAAAGAAGCGACTCCTGCAGTTGAAGAAGGCTGGCTATCGCCTCTTCCTCCTGAGTAATACCATTGATGTGCATTGGGATTATTGCGTGGAGCATCTCTTCCCTTATCAGAACTATGGGGTAGAGGATTATTTCGAGCAGTGCTTCCTCTCTCAGAGAATGCATCTGGCTAAGCCTAATGCCCGCATCTATGAGGAGGTAATCAGGCTGGCGAACATCCATCCCGACGAAACCCTCTTCATCGATGATCTGAAGGAAAATTGTGAGGCTGCCGAGAAACTGGGCATCCATACCTTCCAGAACGTGAAGTTTGATGATTGGCTTGAGCTTCGATTCTGACGGAAATGTCAGAATCGAAGCTTTTTGTTATATAATTTCAGAATAATTTGCATTTTTTCTGATGAATAATTGCAAGAACTTCACACTTTTTCTAACGAATAATCGACAGTTCACCACACTTTTTCTAACGAATAACCAAGGAAAAGGCAGACTTTTTCTCTTTTTCTATTAAAACTTAATATTTGTTATACATTGAGGATAATTCGCTTTTTCCAATAAAATGTTATACCTTTGTGGGCTAATAATAACTAACATACAATATCAAAATGAATTTTTACAAGACATTAGGACTGAAAAACAGCCGTATTGATGTGGCTGATGCCTTGCGAGGATTGGCCGTAGCAGGTATTATTCTCTATCACTCCGTGGAGCATTTCAATATGTACGATGGAAGCATAGCGCATGCTTATACGCTGGGGTGTGATGATTGGATGGCAGATGTGCTGGCATTGCTGCTGTCGGGAAAGATGTATGGCATCTTTGCCCTGCTCTTTGGATTGAGTTTCTTCATCATGAACGATAACCAGCAGCAGCGTGGAAATTGCTTTTCGGGTAGATTCGCCTGGCGAATGTTCCTCCTGGCAATGCTCGGTATCGTGAACACCGCCTTCTTCGATGGCGACATCCTCTTCTCCTATGCCATCTATGGACTGGTTCTCATCCCATTGAGTTATCTTCCTACCAAATGGCTCTGGTGGGTGGTTGCCTTCCTCTTTATCCAACCGATAGAAATCTATTCCCTCATTTCGGGATGGCAGGTAGATGCGTCGTCGTTGAGAGAGGTGTATGGAAAT
>OCMB01000106.1_pt1 | contig 17637 bp, 10 predicted proteins | sample 1496101 | NCBI WGS metagenome assembly OCMB01 (sample SAMN01760949, study PRJEB22395) | human gut metagenome | reverse complement strand
AAAACATAAAATTTTCTTCATTATTATTTTGAATTAATCGATTACATTTCTACAATCACTTCGTGCTTGCCTTTCTGGCAAGGGATGATGGTGCCATCGATGGTCTTTCCATCTACGGTAATCTGCTTCACGCCTTTCTCCCTGCCTTCAGGATTCTTCACGATGATGTGGTATTCGCCGCCACGGAACTTGCGGGTTACCTCGTATTCATGGGCGGTGCTTGGGAGACATGGGTCGATGTTCAATCCCTCGTAATCCGGTTTGATACCGAGGATGAATTCTGATACGGTGTACCACATCCAGGCGGCTGTACCGGTTAACCAGGAGTTCTTGCCCTCGCCAGGCTTGGCGGCATCCTTACCGGCAACCATCTGGCAGTTGACGTATGGCTCCACCTTGTGCAGGGTCTGGTATTTCTCCTCTACATAGCTTGGCAGAATCTTCGTATAATGGTTCCAGGCATCATTGCCACGTCCGGCAACGGTTTCGCCGATGATGACCCAAGGATTGTTGTGGCAGAAGATGCCGGCATTCTCCTTGTAACCTTCAGGATAGGATGAAATCTCGCCCATCTCTACATGAAAGGTGGTGTAGGCTGGGTTGTTCAGCACCATTCCGTGCTCGCACTCCAGGCGCTCCTTGGCGCTATCCAATGCCTTGGCGCAGAGGCCTTCTTCCAGTCCGATGCCAGCCATGGTACACCAGCCCTGACTCTCGATGAAGATCTTGCCTTCCTCGTTCTCGTTGCTGCCAATCTTGTTGCCGAAGAAATCGTAGGCACGCAAGAACCATTCACCGTCCCATCCATGCTGCTTCACGGCATCGCTCATCGCATCTACTGCCTGCTGCATGCGCTCGGCTTCTACCAGGTAATCTTCCTCGGCAAGTCCGGCGATAGTGCCTTCATGGCTGTTTGCGGCTTCCTTGGCAAGCTGCTTGCACAGCGCCACGTAGTCCTTTCCGGTAACAACGAAGAGTCCGGCTATCATCAGACTTTCTGCCTTGCTGCCTTCGCCCTTGTTCTCGGTGGTCTGGAAACTCTCGTTCGGATCCCAGGAGAAGCAGTTCAGGTTCAGACAGTCGTTCCAGTCGGCTCTGCCGATGAGTGGAAGCTGGTGAGGACCCAGGTTGTTGATGACGTGGTTCATCGAAATCTTCAAGTGTTCGAAGAGACTCACCTCGCTGCCTGGCTGGTTATCGAATGGTACCTGCTCGGAGAGGATGGAGAAATCTCCCGTCTCCTTGATGTAGGCTACGGTTCCGAAGATGAGCCAGCAAGGGTCGTCGTTGAAACCGCCACCTATGTCGTTGTTGCCACGCTTGGTGAGTGGCTGATACTGGTGATAGCAGCCGCCGTCTGGGAACTGGGTACTGGCGATGTCGATGATGCGCTGGCGGGCACGGGTAGGTATCTGATGAACGAAGCCCACAAGGTCCTGGTTGGAATCACGGAAGCCCATGCCTCTGCCGATGCCGCTCTCGAAGAAGCTTGCAGAACGCGACATGCAGAAGGTAATCATACACTGATACTGGTTCCATATGTTCACCATGCGGTCTAACTTGTCGTTTCCGCTCTTCACGGTGAAGATGTTCAGCAGGTTATCCCAGTACTGGTTGAGTTCGGCGAAGGCTGCATCCACCTTTTCAGTGGTATCGAACTTGTTGATGAGCTGATGTGCCTTCTCCTTGTTGATGACCTTCTTGGCAGAGAACTTCTTGTCCTGTTCGTTTTCTACGTATCCCAGGAGGAAGATGAGGTCGCGGCTCTCGCCCGGCTGCAGGGTTACCTCTATATAATGTGATGCGATAGGGCTCCATCCGTGGGCAAAACTGTTGCGTGGCTTGCCTTCGAGTACAGCTTCCGGTTCGGCAAACTCGTTGTAGAGTCCGATGAAGCTCTCACGGTCGGTATCGTAGCCCTGAATCTCTGTATTTACAGTATAGAAAGCGTAGTGGTTGCGGCGCTCACGGTATTCCGTCTTGTGATAGAGGGTAGAGCCTTCTACCTCCACTTCGCCTGTAGAGAAATTGCGCTGGAAGTTCTCCATATCGGTAGCGGCATTCCAGAGGCACCATTCTGCAAAGGAGAACACCTTGAGGGTCTTTGCTTCCTGCGACAGGTTCTTGAGCGTCATCTTCTGAACCTCTGCCCAGGTATGGAGTGGAACGAAGAAGAGAACGCTTGCCTCCACCCCGTTCTTGCTGCCCGTGATGCGGGTATAGTTCATGCCGTGGCGGCACTCATAGCTGTCGAGTGGCGTCTTGCATGGTTTCCAGCCTGGATTCCAGACGGTATCGCCATCCTTGATGTAGAAGTAGCGACCACCATTATCCATAGGTACCCCGTTGTAGCGATAGCGGGTGAGACGACGGAACTTGGCATCCTTATAGAAAGAATACCCACCTGCTGTGTTGGAGATAAGCGAGAAGAAATCCTCGTTACCCAAATAGTTGATCCAAGGCCATGGGGTCTTTGGGTCAGTAATCACGTACTCGCGATTGGCGTCATCAAAATGACCATACTTTTTCTCTACCATTGTTTTTTTAATGTTTATTTTTAGAATTTTTGCATGAATTTGGTGCAAAGATAATAAAAAGTTTCAGTTTATAGGTTAGAAAACAGATATTTTTTGTATTTTTGCATTGAAAAGTTAGATGTTTAACAATTTGCGATTAACATAATATACAGTTGGCTTATGAAAAGAAACATTATAACACTCCTCATAACCGTGTTTGCCATGCTGCAAGCAACGGCTCAAACCTACGACAACTTGTGGAAGCAAGCTGATATCATCGCTCAGAAGGATCAGCCCAAGAGCGAGATAGGGGTGATGAAGAAAATCATCTCCAAGGCTACGGCGGCGAAAGACTACGGGCAGCTGCTGGCGGCTGAGATAAGGCAAGCTATACTCTGGAGAGAGATTTCGCCCGACTCGCTGACGCCCAATGTGAAGCGGATGGAAACGGAAGCACTGAAAGCGAAAGATCCCGTGCTGAAGGCTGTGAGATATGCCGTGCTCGGCAAGGTGTATAGGGAGGTGAATGGGAAGAAGAGCGAGGAGTTCTTCAAGAAAGCCCTGGAGCAGCCTGAACTTCTTGCCAGAAATGCTTCTACCGGGTATGTGCCGCTGACGCTGAAGGGTGTGGATGGCAGTTCGTTCAAGAATGATCTGCTGCATCTCATCGGTTTCGAAGCTGACAGCAAGGAGGCGTATCTGCTGATGTACACCTATTATAATAAGGTGGAAAATCGGGGTGCAGCCTGTCTCTGTGCCTACAAGCTTATCGAGAAATACCGCCAGGATGACGTAAGAGAGGTCAGAAAGTCGAAGTATCTGAATACCATCGACTCGCTCATCCACGTCTATCAGGATATTCCGGAGGCAGGCGAACTTGCCGTGGAGCATTTCCGCTTCATGGAAGGTGCTACCGATGCCAAACCGCAGGATAAGCTCAACTATATCAACTATGCACTGAATAGATGGGGCGGATGGTCGAGAATGAATGTGCTGAGGAATGCGCAGAAGCGACTCACCGAACCGATGTTCCAGGTGCAGGATATGCCATTGGTGCTTCGCCCTTCGGAAAAAAAGTGGGTGCATCTGAATGTGCGCAATCTCCAGAATCTGAACATTCGGCTTTCCCGTCTCAATATCACAGCGGATAATGAATATGATGCCCAGGATGAGGCTACCTATAAGATGCTCCTGAAGAAGACTACGAAGCTGCATCAGAAGGATTTCAGCCGCAACTACTATGGTCGTCCGGATTACGAAGAGGTGAAGGATTCCATCGAAATAGGAGGCAATCTGCCATTAGGCGCCTATCTGATGGAGGTGACTTCGGATAATACCGGCATTGCTCCGCAGCGAGAACTCTTCTATGTCAGCAATCTGGCGGTGATGATTCAGCAGTTGCCTGATGACAGGCATCGCTATGTGGTGGTGAATGCTACCGACGGTCAACCTGTTCCAGGTGCGAAGATAGTGCTTTATGACAGAAACTATGACGACAAGACGGGCAAGTTCAAGAGAGTCATTCATGCCCGAATGACGACAGATGACCAGGGCGAGGCTTATTTCAAGAATGTGGATGGAAACGTCTTGATTTCCACCAGCAATGACAAGTTTACGCCTGTCAAGGATATCTACCTCTCACGTGCCCGCTATTACGAGAAGAAGGATGATGAAACGAAATATCAGTTGTTTACCGACCGTGCCATCTATCGTCCGGGACAGAAGGTACATGCCACTGCCGTTTCCTATATCGTGAAGAAAGGCCTGGATGCCAGTGTGCCGGGAAAGAGCATGGAACTGAAGTTTATCCTGAGAGATGCCAACTGGAAGCAGGTGGCTGAGCAGAAGGCTACAACCGACGAATATGGTACGGCATCTGTGGATTTCGAATTGCCTCAAGGTGGACAGACAGGCATGTATCATGTATCCGTGAATAACCGAGCTAACAGTTCCTTCCGTGTGGAGGAATACAAGCGTCCAACCTTCGAGATTACCTTCCCGAAGGTGAACGAGAAATATAACTGGGGCGACACCGTAGTGGTGAAGGCTTCGGCAAAGACCTACGCCGGTGTACCAGTGCAGGGCGCCAAAGTGGAGTATCAGGTGACCCGCAGAAACCAGCTCTGGTGGTGGGGCGCAGGCTCTGCCGGACAGTTGGTGAAGACTGACAGTTGCGTGACTCGTGAGGACGGAACCTTCGACGTGGAGATTCCGCTGGAGGCTTCCTTGTCAGGAAAAGACGAGGCTGATATGAGCAATTTCATGCGCATCGCCCGTTTCTTCAACTTCGAGGTCTCAGCCATCGTTACCGACATCAGCGGCGAGAGCCACGAGGGTGTAATGAGTCTGCCTCTGGGCACCAAGCCAACCATCCTCACGGTGGATCTTCCTAAGCGTATCGAAACAGACAGTCTGAAGACGGTGACCTTCGCTTACCGTAATGCCAGCGGTATGGAGATATCCAGCAACCTGAAGTACCGCATCGACAAGGGCGAATGGAAGGATGCCGAGGCGAATGCGCCGATTTCTATGGCTGTATTGCCATCAGGAGTGCATGAGATGGAGGCAATCTGCGGACAAGACACCCTGCAGCAGAAGTTCACCCTCTTCAGCATCAAGGATACCCATCCGATGGAGCCAACCACTGAATGGTATTATCAGACGGCGAAGACCTTCCCGCATGATGGAAAACCGGTATATGTGCAGGTGGGTTCTTCTGAAAACGGAGCGCACATCGTATATTCTATCATCGCTGGCAACAAACTGCTGGAGAAGGGTGCCTGGGAGTTGGGCGACAGCATCGTTACCCTGCCATTCACCTACAAGCCGGAATATGCTTCGGGTGTGGTGATTAATTATAGTTTCGTGAAGAACGGCGAATGCTATACCAGAAAAATCAGCATCGCCCGTCCTTTGCCGGAGAAGAAGTTGAACATCACCTGGAAGACTTTCCGCGACCGTCTCACTCCGGGACAGAAGGAGAAGTGGAGCTTGCAGATTACGACTCCCGACGGCAAGCCAGCCAAGGCACAGCTGATGAGTGTACTTTATGATAAGTCGCTCGACCAGTTGGCTGACCACACCTGGAAAATGTCGCTGGGATTCAGCCAGTGGTTGCCAGACTGCTATTGGAAGAGCAATCTGAAGTATTATGAGATGGGATTGTCGGGTACTTATCCTACCAAATATTACGATGAGAAGGAGTTGGATGTGGATCAGTTTGATGGCAAATACTTTAGCTATTATGGTTATATGCAAGCTGTGGAACTGAGCAAGTTGGAACGTTCTTCTGGCGGAACCGTTGAGTCTGTTCGTATACAGAAAGACGAGCTGGTACGAGAAGAAGCGAAAGTCATGAGAATTCGTGGTTCTAAGATGGCTCGTGTCGGTGCTTCTGCTCCATCTGTCAACAAGGTTTTTGATGTAGTAGAGGAGATGCCGCAGTTTGCTGGCGGTTCTGGCTCAGACGCAGGACAGTTCCTCGACAAGGTTCAGATTCGTGAAAACCTGAACGAGACTGCCTTCTTCTATCCTGCCTTGGAGAGCGACAACAATGGCAACGTAGCCATCAGATTTACCCTGCCGGAGAGCGTGACTACCTGGAAGTTTATGGGCTTGGCGCACGACAAGGAGATGAGAAACGGATGCCTGGTAGATGAGGCTGTGGCTCAGAAAACCGTGATGGTGCAGCCTAACATACCTCGCTTCCTGCGTGAAGGCGACAAGGCTACCATCGTGGCTAAGCTCTCCAATACTTCTGATAAGAAGGTGAGCGGCAACGCCCGCATGCAGATTATCGACCCGGAGACCAACAAGGTGGTTTGGCAGAAGACCCAGGGCTATAAGATAGATGCCGAGGGTTCAGCCATCGTCTCCTTTGATGTATCGGGATTGAAAGAAGGTGTATATATAAATAAGGTGGTGGCTGCCGGTAATGGCTACAGCGATGGTGAACAGCACTATCTGCCGGTTTTGAGCAACCGTGAACTCGTGGTGAACACCCTGCCTATCACCCTGCACCAGCCGGGCGAGCAGAGTTTCGACCTGAGCAAACTCTTCCTAAACAAGGAGGGCAAGCAGGCGAAGGGCGCAGAGGATACAAAGGTGACCGTGGAATATACCAACAATCCAAGTTGGCTGATGGTCAAGGCGCTGCCGTCTATCAGCAATCCGGATGAGGAGGACGCCATCTCGCTGATGTCTGCCATCTATGCCAATACCATCACCACCCATATCCAGAAGACTCTCTCTTTGGATAATCATTCTCAGAAGAATCTCTCTCAGGAGACCATTCGTCTGCAGAATCAGGTGGAGAAACTGAAGAAGTTGCAGAACCCTAACGGTTCCTTCTCCTGGTGGAAGGGCATGAAGGGCAGCCGGTATATGACAACGTCGGTAGCCGAAATGATGGTTCGTCTGAATGCCGTTGCCGGTGTTCAGAAATCCACCGCCAAGATGCTGACTTCCGCCATCAATTATCTCTCCTGGCAGACTGCCCAGGAAGTGAGAGAAATGAAGAAGCAGGAGGAGAAAAAGCACAAGGTGAATCCTAGCGAGATGGCTTTGCATTATCTCTATATTGTCGCAATGGATGGGACTTGTGTGAAACTCAAAGCTCCTGCTTTGAATGACATGGATTATCTCCTCGGAAAACTGAAGAAGATGACGGGTTCGTTGACCATCTATGGCAAGGCGAAGGCTGCTGTGATACTCGCCCTAAACTACGATTACAAGACGGCTGCCGACTACTTGAAGAGCATGGAGGAATATTCCGTCTATCGTGAGGATATGGGCAGATATTATGATACTCGCAAGGCGTACTATAGTTGGAGAAACTATAAGATTCCAACGGAGGTGGCTGCCATCGAGGCTCTGCAGGCTTTGGATGCTCAGTCTATAGCTGCTATTTCATCAGCATCGTCTGCTATTAGCAAACAGCAGACCATCGAGGAGATGCAGCGCTGGCTCCTAATGTCGAAGCGCACCCAGGTTTGGGATACGCCAGTGAATACCGTGGATGCCGTCTATGCCTTTATGAAGGGCAATGAAAGCAACTGGAGCAGGAAGGCTGAGAATGCCGTTCTGAAACTGGATGGCAAGCTGCTGCCGATGCCGCAGGATTCTACTACGCTGGGTTATGTCAAGACTGAAAAGGCGGGTAAGGCATCTACCCTGAGCATCAACAAGAAGAGCGATTATACCAGCTGGGGTGCCGTGTATGCAGAGTTCAAGCAGCCGCTTAGCGAAATAGCTTCTCTGGAATCGGGCATCAAGGTTAGCCGTAAGGTTGAAAACCAGAAGAAGGCGAAGGTGGGTGATAAGATCAAGGTCATCATCACCATTACTGCCGACCGTGACTACGATTTCGTGAAGATTGTGGACAAACGTGCCGCCTGTCTGGAGCCTGTCAATCAGTTGAGCGGTTACCAGTGGGGAATGGAATGTTATGTTTCTCCTAAGGATAATACAACAAATTTCTATTTTGATCGTTTATCTAAAGGTAAGCATTTCGTAGAAATGGAATATTATGTTGACCGTAAGGGCGACTACCAGTCGGGATCCTGCACGGCAGAGTGTACCTACAGTCCGGAGTTTGGTGGTCGTACGGAGGCATATAAGATGACAGTTAATAATTAATATAAGGATTGATAATTACGAATAGAATAGTATGAAACGAATGAATATATTGATGCTTTCATCGCTGTTGGCGGTGTCTGCGTCGGCACAGAAAATAAGTACTCAGAGCGAGATCGTAGATTGTGGACAGGTAGTATTCCGCAAGCCGGTGACCGCTGAGTTCCTGATGAAGAATGAGGGCAGCAAACCGCTGGTCATCCATCAGGTGTATAAGAGTTGCGGATGTACAGAGGTTGTGTATCCGAAGAACAGTGTGGCTCCTGGCGACAGCTTCTTGGTCAAGGCGGTGTATGATGCGAAGCAGATGGGCACCTTCCACAAGCAGATATGCCTCTATAGCAATGCATCGGAGGAACCTTTTATCCTCTCTATGCGTGGTAGGGTAGTGAGCAATGTGGTAGATTTCGCAGGTCCGTATGATGAACTGCTTGGCGAACTCAAGTCGGATGTCCAGGAGGTGGAGTTTGATGACGTGAACCGTGGCGACCGTCCGGTACAGCGCATCCATATCTTCAATCCTACAGAGAAGATGATGGAACCTGTGGTCATGCTTCTTCCTAACTATCTCCAGGCGACGGTTTCGCCATCCAAGGTGGCACCTCACCGTTCCGCAGAGATTACCTTCGTGCTGGATTCGAAGAAGCTGCGTGATTTCGGCTTGAATCAGACTTCTGTTTATCTGGGTGAGCGTCCTGGCGACAAGATTGCTCCAGAGAAGGAAATCGTGGTTTCTGCCGTTCTCCTGCCAAGTTTCGACAAGTTGACTGCCGAGCAGAAGGAACAGGCGCCGAAGGTGGAACTCTCTACCACCGATCTGAATCTGGGAAGCTTCAACGGCAAGAAGAAGCGCAAGGGTGAAATCCTGGTTACCAACAAGGGTAAGTCGGTTTTGGATATCCGAAGCATGCAGATGTTTACCATGGGCTTGCAGGTACAGTTGAAGAAGAGCAAGATAGAGCCGGGAGAGACCGTGAAGATGAAGGTGACAGCCGTGGCTGCCGATCTGAAGAAGTCGCGTGCCAAGCATCCTCGTATTCTCATGATTACCAATGATCCGGAGAATGCCAAAGTTGTAATTAGAATAAATGTAAAGTAATGCAGATAGAAATAGATCATGGTAGTGGTTTCTGCTTCGGCGTAACCACTGCCATCAAGAAAGCTGAAGAAGAGTTGGAAAAGGGCAGTACACTCTACTGCCTGGGTGATATTGTGCATAATGGTATGGAGGTGGAGCGCCTGCATGAGGCGGGACTCATCACCATCGACCATGAGGAGATGAAGGAGCTTCACGGTGTGAAGGTGCTGCTTCGTGCCCATGGTGAACCGCCTGAGACTTATGCGCTGGCAGAGAAGAACAATATTGAGATTATTGATGCTACCTGTCCGGTAGTACTCCAGTTGCAGCGCCGCATCAAGAAGCAGTATGTGAGCAATCCGGAGGCGCAGATTGTCATCTTCGGCAAGAAAGGTCATGCCGAGGTGTTGGGTCTGGTAGGACAGACCGAGAGTCATGCCCTCGTGGTAGAGAAGTTGGAGGATGTAGAGCATCTGAAGGAAGTAGGTAAGTTGGATTTCAACCGTGATATCTATCTCTATTCCCAGACCACCAAGAGTCTGGATGAGTTCCATCGCATCATCGAGTATTGCCAGGAGCATATCGTAGAGGGCGCAACCTTCAAGAGCTTTGATACCATCTGCCGCCAGGTGGCTAACAGAATGCCAAACATCGCATCCTTTGCCAGCAAGCATGATGTCATCCTCTTTGTCAGTGGCAGAAAGAGCAGCAATGGAAAGGTGCTCTTCAAGGAGTGCAAGAGTGTGAATCCTAACAGCTATCAGATAGAGAGTGCCGAGGAAATCAATATGGATTGGTTGAAGGGCGTGAATACCGTTGGCATCTGCGGTGCTACCAGTACTCCTAAATGGCTGATGGAAGAATGCAAGGAGAAAATCATCAAGGATACCTTATCATAAAGAGAAACAGGTAATCTGATGATTCATCTCATCAAATAAAAACAGGTGATAAATCTTCTCACGAGGACTTATCACCTTCAAAAAACAGTAATTAACTCAAAATTTATAATCTATATCATTACTACCTTGTCATTATGTCTGCAAAGATAAATAAAACAACGTTTTTTTGCAAAGCTAATTCTTTAAAATGGCAGTATTTTTATATAAAACTGAAATTTTAATATATTTTTGTAATCTTCTGCAGGCTTTCTACGACAAAGTAGCTTTTTGTTACTTTTCTGCGGCTTTTTGATACTGTTTCATCAACCATTCCTTCTGTTCCGGAATTGTCATCTCACTGTTGTCGAGCGTGATGGCATCATCAGCCTTGCGCAAAGGAGAAGTCTCACGATGGGTGTCAATATAGTCACGCTCCTCTACGTTTTTCAGAATAGCCTCGAAGTCGGCAGGCATTCCTTTCTCCTTGAGCTCATCGAAACGGCGCTGTGCTCTTACATGAGAGCTTGCCGTAACGAAGATCTTCAGTTCTGCGTTAGGGAAAACGGTGGTACCGATGTCACGGCCATCCATTACGATGCCCTTGTCTTCGCCCATCTTCTGCTGCTGGGCTACCAATGCCTCTCTTACGAATGGGATGGCTGCCACAGGACTTACGTGATTGGAAACCTCCAGCGAGCGGATTTCCTTCTCTACCAACTCACCGTTGAGGTAGCAGTCTGGGCGACCGGTTTCGGCATTGAACTTGAAAGAGATGTGGATGTTTGGCATCTCAGCCTCTAACTCTGCAACCTTTACCTTGCCATCCTCATCGAAAAGCTGGTGACGCAGGGCGTAGAGCGTAACTGAGCGATACATGGCACCTGTATCTACATACACATATCCGATTTCTTTGGCAAGATCCTTTGCCATAGTACTCTTTCCACAAGAAGAGTAACCATCAATTGCTATTGTAATCTTCTTCATATCTTTAAATCTGAAAAGTTTATCTGTTCTATAAATCTGTATTCAATAATCCGTATTCTATAATCTGTAGTCGATATTCAGCAGCAGACTGTTGCTGCTGACATGGTATTTGCCGTAGGCGATGTTGAGATGGAAGCGCTCCAGATTGATACCGCCACCCAACGACCATCCGGCTCCATGGCTGCTGGTCTCAGCTTCTCCGTTTACGATTTTCATCTCATCGTGGCGCCGGAAATTGTAGCCGGCTCCCACCCAGAGGCTTTCGCTCAAAAGCAGATCGACACCTAATACCGCATGGTTTCTGAGTCCCTTATCCCAATGGTTCAGGTTCACCAAGGTGGCTGAAACACGGAAAGGAGTATTGATGAAGTGCTTGCTGACACCCACCTGTAGGTCTATCGGCATCTTCTCGTATTCTTCATCATAAGCCTTGAGCTGTCCACCTAGGTTTCTGGCTACTGCTGAAACCGACCATTCTTCTTCTGAATCGTAGTAGTTGAGTCCCAGATCCACCCCCATGGCGATGGAGTTGTAGTCACCGATATACGAGGTGATGAATTTGGCGGTGATACCACCCACGATGCGTTCGCTGAGCAGGTAGGAGAAAGTACCCGCCAGACAGATATCCTTAGCCGAGAATTCCCCCATCTGGATGTTGTTCTCATCGGTCTGCTTCATCTTGCCATAATCCACATATTGCGCCGATACCGCCCACGAAGCCTTCTCTCCGGCGATGCGGTTGAATGAAGCTGATGCCATATTCACCCCCTTCATATAGTTCATGTAGTTGAAGTTGAGGGTACGGTCGTTCACCGACGCCAGCAGGGCTGGGTTATGGAAAGCAAGTGCCGCATCATCTTCTATCAAGGTGATGTTATCGCCTCCCAAGGCGGCAGCATGGGCACTGACGGGGAGTCGGAGGAAGTTATACCCCGTCTGACTCTCTTGAGCCCCCATTTTTGTCGCGAAAAGCGTCAATATAATGGAAAAAACAACTTTTTTCATTTAAAATATCTAATTCTTTGGCAAAGATACGGCTTTTTTGAGAAATAAGACGTAAATTTGCAATGTTTTCGTAGAAAATAACGAAAGAGAATGTAAAATATTGCAGTTTGGCCCCCAAAAACGGGTGAACAAGTCTGCAAATAGTAGATAATAGATATTGTGGAAATAAAGAAATCAGATCGTGCACAGTTGGAGGACAAGCGGGTAACCTTTTTCCTGCTGGGACTCCTTATTGCCTTTACGCTTCTTTTTGTAGGATTGCAATATTCCAGAAATCCGCAGGGAGATGACGACTGGGCAGAGAACTTTGAAGATCTTTCGCAAGATATGGAAATGTCAACTCCGCCCGACCAGAAAGATATGGTGAGTGCGGAGGCTATGGCGAAGGCACCTGCCTCGCAGGCTATCACCCAGGAGGTGAAACCTACCGAGCAGCAAATGGTCAAGAAGACACCGGAAAAGATCAGCACGACTACCAGTGAACTGGTAATCGGTGATGGTTCGGGTGTGGTAGAAGGGGCTGACGTCAAGGAGGCGGCTCCTGAGACGGCGGTCGATCCGGCAGATACACAGGCTGAGGCTCCTATCAAGTTTACCGTGGTGCAGAAGATTCCGGAGTTCCCGGGAGGCTGGTCGGCATTTATGCAATGGCTCACCAAGAACCTGAAGTATCCGCAGGTGGCACAGAACAACAAGGTACAGGGCACGGTGGTGGTTACCTTCATCGTGAACAAGGATGGAAGCATCGCCAATACCAAGGTAAGTACCTCGGTGGATGCTGCCCTTGATGCTGAAGCGCTCCGCGTGATGAAGATGATGCCCAAATGGAAACCGGGTATGGACAAGAACAAGGTGTGCCGTACCATGATTGCCGTTCCGGTGGTATTCAAGTTATAAAAGACAAGTTATAAATCAGATATTATAAATTAGAAATATGATAGATATGAAGACATCAGAAGAATTATTGGTAATGGTGAATGATTTCCTGGCAAATCTCCCATACAATCGTAAACCATTGTCGCTTTACGAACCGGTGAAGTACGTACTCTCTTTAGGTGGAAAGCGTATTCGCCCTGTTTTAATGCTCTTGGGATACAATCTCTTCAAGAATGATCCTGAGAAGATTCTGATGAATGCGATAGCTCTTGAGACTTATCACAACTATACGCTCTTGCACGACGACCTGATGGATAATGCTGACCTCCGTCGTGGTCATGAGACTGTACACAAGAAGTGGGATGCCAATACTGCTATCCTCTCCGGTGACAGTATGTTGGTGTTGGCTTACGAGAGAATGGCACAGTGCGACGATCAGCATCTTGCCAAGGTGATGAAGCTCTTTACTACTACAGCCCTTGAGATTGGAGAGGGACAGCAGTATGATATGGAGTTTGAGAACCGCAATGATGTGAAGGAAGAGGAATATATCGAGATGATTCGCCTCAAGACCAGTGTACTTCTGGCTTGTGCCCTGAAGATTGGTGCCATCCTGGCTGATGCTTCTGCTGAGGATGCTGACAATCTCTATAAGTTTGGCGAGCAGATCGGCTTGGCTTTCCAGCTGCAGGATGATTTCCTCGATGTATATGGTGATTCCAAGGTGTTTGGTAAGGCTATTGGTGGTGATATCACTTCCAACAAGAAGACTTTCATGCTCATCAATGCCTTCAACCATGCCAACGATGCCCAGCGTACTGAACTCCAGAAATGGGTGGATGCCAAGGAATTCGACCGCAATGAGAAGGTGGCTGCTGTTACCCGTCTCTATAACGAGATCGGTATCGACAAGATGGCACAGGATAAGATTGCCTATTACTTCGAGCAGAGCAAGAAGTATCTTGATGCTGTGAATGTGCCTGCTGAGCGCAAGGAGGAGTTGGCAAAATATGCACAGAAAATGATGAAGCGCCAGTACTAATCATAAAGTTCAAAGTTCAAAGCTCAAAGTTCAAAGTAAAGAAGTTCAATGTTCAAAGTAATAGATACGCATACTCATCTCGATGCAGAAGAGTTTGATGAGGATAGGGCGGAAGCTTTCGCTCGTGCCAGGGAAGCGGGGGTAGGCAAGGTGTTCTTGCCTGCTATCGACGTGAAGACCACGCACGCTGTCCTGGCATTGAGTCGGGAATATCCGGGTTATGCCTATCCGATGATCGGTTTGCATCCTGAAGAGGTGAAGGCTGACTGGAAGGATCAGCTGGCTGAACTCAGGAAGATGCAGATTTCTGATTTCATAGCCATTGGCGAAATCGGACTGGATTATTACTGGAGCCGTGAGTTCGAGCAGGAGCAGTTGGAGGCATTCGAGGAACAGGTGAAATGGTCGGTAGAGACCCGACTCCCCCTGATGATTCATTGCCGCAAGGCACAGAACGAGATGGTGCACTTACTCCGTCAGTATCAGAAAGACCTGCCTGGTGGCGTGTTCCACTGCTTCACGGGCAATCAGAAGGAGGCTGAAGAGCTTCTCTCTTTCGATAACTTCGTGCTGGGTATCGGCGGTGTTTCTACTTTCAAGAGCAGTCATCTCAGAGAAGACCTTCCGGCTGCGGTTCCGATGAATCGCATCATCCTGGAGACCGACAGTCCTTATATGGCTCCCGTGCCTTATCGTGGCAAGCGCAATGAAAGCGCTTTCGTGATAGAAGTGCTCAAAACTCTGGCGAAAGCATACGGAGTGAGTGAGGAGGAATTCGCTGAACAGACGAATAAGAATGTAGAAAGCGTCTTTCAGCTGAATTAAATCAGGAAAGCGTCTTTCCCCTATGAAATAATAAAAATTATAAGCTTAATATTAAAACCAAACGATTCATTATGACTAGAAAAGTGATTTTGGCTGCTATGTTGATGGCAGCATTTGCACAGGGCACTCAGGCACAAGACCTGAGCGGCCAGCGTTCTGAAAAGCAGGACGTGCACATGATTCCTGGTAAGAAACTGGATCATCACGGACTCATCGTGAGTCCTACACCACATCTCCTGAATGTGGATGCTGCTAACCGACTCGACCTGCAGAAGGGTGTCAAGGTGATTGACAAGAAAGGTAAGTTTGCGGATGATGTGAAATTCCTGACCGCTAACGCCAAGGGCATTCGCCTGACCATCGATTTCGGTGAGAAGCTTGCAGCTAAGGCTGGTGTAAAGCCTGTATCGGGTGCTTACAGCCTGAAGGCTGATGCTAAGGGTATCCAGATTGTAGGATACGATGAGCGTGGTGCTTTCTATGGCTTGCAGACCTTGCGCCAGATTGTAAACAGCGAGATGGCTAAGGGCCAGATGCCTTATACCACTTGCAACGACTACCCTGATCTTCCTAACCGTGGTGTGGTAGAAGGCTTCTATGGTGAGCCTTGGTCTCATCAGGTGCGTCTTTCCCTCATCGATTATTATGGAAAGAACAAGATGAACACCTATCTCTATGGTCCAAAGGATGATCCTTATCACAGCTGCCCTAACTGGCGCTTGCCTTATCCTGAGAAAGAGGCTAAGAACATCAGCGAACTCGTACAGGCTTGCCGTCGCAACCGTGTAGATTTCGTATGGGCTATCCATCCTGGACAGGATATCAAGTGGAACGAGGAAGACTATCAGAACCTGGTTCACAAGCTTGACTTGATGTACGACCTCGGTGTACGTTCTTTCGCTATCTTCTTTGATGATATTTCCGGCGAGGGTGCCAACCCAGTTAAGCAGTCAGAACTCTTGAACCGCTTGGCTAAGGAGTTTGTGAAGGCTAAGGGTGATGTTACACCGCTCGTGATGTGTCCTACTGATTATACCCGTCTCTGGGCGAATCCAAAACCAACCGGTTCTCTGGCTATCTTCGGTAATACCCTCGATCCATCCATCAATGTATTCTGGACAGGTGATGTGGTATGTAGTGACTTGACCCGCGAGACGCTCGACTGGGTGAACTCCCGTATCAAGCGCCCTGCTTACTACTGGTGGAACTTCCCAGTAACTGATTATGCACGCCATATCATCATGCAGGGTCCTACCTACGGTTTGCAGACCGACCTGACCAACAAGGATCTCTGTGGTTTCGTGAGCAACCCAATGGAGCATGGTGAAGCTTCCAAGCTGGCTCTCTACGGTGTAGCTGACTATGCATGGAATATCGCCAACTATAATCCACTCGACAACTGGGAGCGTGGTTTGGTAGATCTGACTCCAGAGGCACACGATGCTTATCGCACCTTCGCCATGCACTCATGCGATACAGAAACCGGTTATCGCCGTATCGAATCATGGGAAACCAAGAGCTTCCGCATCGACAACTTTACAGATGCTGAGTTCAATGCTTTGCAGAAGGAATTTGAAAAGGTGAAGAATGCACCTGCTCAGATGGAGGCAAACTGCAAGAATGCCTTGTTGATGAAGGAACTCCGTCCTTGGTTGACCGAGTTTGGCAAGTTGGGCGACCGTGGCTTGAAGACCATGCAGCTCATCAAGGAGTACAAGGCTGGTAATGACCAGGCATTCTGGGATGGCTATGTAAACAACCGTATGAGTAAGGAAGATGTGGCTGCTTACGAGAAGCACAAGTCTGGAACCATGGTATTGCAGCCATTCTATGAGCAGTCTATGGATGATATGGCTTCTGGCTTCTTCAAGAAGTTGACTGACAAGGTGCCTGCTTTCTATAAGGGTATCGGTACTTATGCCACCTTGAGAACTACCCAGAGCAAGGCGATGTTTGACAACGATTCTACTACCTATTATACATCTGGTAATGGTCAGAACACTGGCGACTGGATTGGTGCAGACTTAGGTTGTGTTCGTTCTGTTTCTGAGGTAAGAATCCTCCAGGGCCGTAACTCTGTAGATGATGTGGATTACTTCGATAATACCGTATTGGAGTATTCATTAGACCGCAAGGAATGGAAGGCTTTGACCGGTGAGTTGAAGAAGCAGTATGTCATCAACTGGAAGACCGATTCTCCTGTTGAGGCTCGTTATATCCGCATCAAGAAGTTGAAGTCTGACAAGCGCAACTGGGCTGCAGTCCGTACCTTCGAGGTGAACCCAACTACTCCAGATCGTTTGAGCTTTACTGTAGAGGCTAAGGATATGCAGGCAGCGATGTATGGTTTCGATGAGAACCCTTGTACCTCATTCACCAACGAGGGCACCCTTACCATGGGTGTAGAAAAGAATGTAAAGGGTTACACCCTGCTGTTGAAGTTGGCTCCAGGCAAATCATTGGTTTGTCGTCAGTTGAATGCCAAGGGCAAGGTTTTGGCAACCACCAACATCGACCAGTCATTCTGCAAGATAGAATTGGTGAAGAAGGCTGCCAAGCTTCAGCTGGATGGTTCAGCCGAAATCTTCGAGATTATTCCTGAAAAATAAAGGACAGAACTTTTGCAAGTGGGGAAGTCCGCTAGGACGCCATACTCTAGGCAGGGGATAACTAGTTCTTTATTCCCGCTAGGCGTCTCGCCGGATTTGCAATCCGGCGTTAAAAAATGTCCTAACCTATTTAGCCTCTGCGGATTTGCAATCCGCAGCAAAGGAGTATGCTTTTCCTTTTGTTGGGGGA
>OCMB01000104.1_pt1 | contig 17844 bp, 12 predicted proteins | sample 1496101 | NCBI WGS metagenome assembly OCMB01 (sample SAMN01760949, study PRJEB22395) | human gut metagenome | reverse complement strand
AACTCAAAACAAATGCTCTATTTTGCTGTTTTTTGCCTTTTTAGGCGTTCTTTTCATTCAAAACTTCTACCATACAGGTATTTGAAAGTAGCTTTCTATAGACACAGGATTATGCTGGTGCTCCAAAAAAAATCCCTTGCAACATTGCTGCTGCAAGGGATTCATCATCTTTCTACCTTAATGGTTATACACTACATAAACTTTAAAACTAAAACTTAAAATCTATATACTACAAAGCTGTTCGCCTTCATCTTCACATTCAAGACGTTGCCGTTAGCCTGAGCATCTGATACAACAGGAACAACCACGTTCTTGTTGTCGATCTTGTTCTCTGCCTGGATATTGTCGGCATGGAGAACGGTTACCTTACCAGGGTTCAACTTCTTGATGCCATTGAAGGTGACGTTGATTTCCTTCTCCTCGTTAGAGGTATTGGCAATCTTCACGATGTAGCTCTTGGTAGCCTTGTCGAAACAAGCTGTGGCATAGAGACCATTCTCGCCAGCTACAGCCTTGCCGTTCTCGGTAAGCTTCAATACGTTGGTACCCTTGTTCTCGCCGTAGAGCTGCTGAACATAGTAGTTGGCTGAACGCACAGAGCTGAGATTATCAAACCAGATGAGGTCTGGACGCCACTGCCATCCCTCTACATGAGCGAAGAGAGGAGCATAGGTAGCCTGATAAACCACATCGGCATTGCGCTCCAAGCCGGTCATGAAGGCAGCCTCTGAAAGCGCAGCCTCCCAAGAGTTAGGGTCGTGCTCGGCATGGGCAGCATACTCGCCGGCAAATACCTTAGGACCCTTGCGGTCGTACTTGTCGTAACGGCTGGCATTGCTGCGGAACCACTCAGGGCTCTTGTAGTAGTGCTCATCTACCATATCTACGCCCAACTTGCGCATCTGCTCCCAACCGTAGTCGAAGTCCTTGCCGTCGGCAGATGGACCAGATGAACCGCAGATCTTGATCTTAGGATACTTGGCATGGATCTGCTCCATGAACTTCTGCAGACGCTCAGGGTACATAGGTCCCCACTGCTCGTTACCGATACCAATCTGCTTCAGGTTGAATGGAGCTGGATGACCCATGTCAGCACGGAGCTTACCCCACTTGGAGGTAACAGGACCATTGGCGAACTCGATGAGGTCGAGTGCATCGTCGATATAGCTCTGGAGATCCTTGACAGCTACATGCGCATTAGGATCCTTATCATCGTTCTGATACTGGCAAGCCAGACCTACAGAGAGAATTGGCAATGGCTCTGCACCAATTTTCTCAGAAAGGAGGAAGTACTCATAGAAGCCCAAGCCCAAAGACTGATAGTAGTTAGGGAAAAGGCGATGTGGGAAGGTATCTCTCCAGCGGTTCTCGTTCAGAGGACGGTTCTCTGGAGCGCCCACAGAGTTCTTCCACTCGTAACGGGTATCGAGGTCGGTTCCCTCTACGATACATCCACCAGGGAAACGGAAGATGCCTGGCTTCAGGTCGGCAAGATCCTGTACGAGATCGGCACGGAGACCATTCCAGTTATCTTCTGGGAAGAGAGAGATGTGGTCGAGATCTACGCTCTCGGAACCTTTCTCCAGATATACACGCATCAAACCCTTGGCATCGGTCTGAGGAGAGGTCAGGGTAGCTGTAAGCTTCTGCCACTTGTTGTTGGTGATGTTGATGACCTGCTTGGCAATGACATCATTCTTGGAATTGACCAGCTCCACACGGATCTTGCCCTGCTTGCCATCGATGAGATGAAGACGGCCATAAACGGTGAAATCGTACTTCATATCCTTCTTCAAGCCCATACCGAAGAAACCGCGGTTCTCCAAACCGGTCTGCTTCTCACGCGCACCGGCACTCTCGAGAGTTACATAATGAGGGTTGCGGTCGAAGGCTGGCTTCACGTCGCTGAGGGTTACATTACCGAATGTATTCCATCCCATCAGGCGCTGTGGGAACTCGAAAGAGCGGTTTTCCACCATCTCTGCATAGAGACCGCCATCGGCACCGAAGTTGATATCCTCGAAGAAGATACCATACATGGTAGGCTGGATTTCTACTCCAGGCTTGTTGGCCTGAACCATAAACTGATGCTGTGCGAAAGCTCCGAGCGAAGACATCGCCATCAGCATTGCTGCGAAAATTTTAGCTTTTCTCATATTGCTCTGTTATTGTTGTTTTGTAGGTTTGTTTATATTTCTATAGATAATACGATTGACGTATCAGAATACCGATGCAAAGATACAAAAAATCCACCCCAAATGAGGTGGATTTTCTGTCTAAATATATTGGATTTTCGTTTAAATCCCCTTTTTTTCTACTATTTACCCTGTGGAATGAGGGTAAATGTGAAGGTCTTGTTGCCATAATGTACACGATACTTCTCCAAAGGCCAAGCACCCCAAGAGTTCTCGCCGCCTACACCCATGTGGGCAGAATCGAGGAAGAGGTTGGTGAACTTAGACTTCTTCAGGTCGAAGCTGTGACGCTGCTCCTTGTCGTCGCCATCGTCAAGCTCCTCGGTATCGAAGTGGATAGCGCTGGCATAGAATGGAGTGCAGCTCTTCACCTGCAAGCCCAAGCCTGTGGCATCGGTCTGCTTCCACCAGCGGATATCGCTCTTGGTACCACTCTCCTGTGGACGGATGTATGGGAAGTACTGGTTGTCAGCATCATCTGTGTAAACACCGATGCGCATACAGTCCTTGCGGTCTGAGTAGTTCTCGATAGGACCACGACCGTAGTAGTTGCTCTTCTCCATGGTGTATGGCATCTGCATCAACATACCGAAACGGAACATATCGCTTACCTTAGCACCCTCTGTAGCCTTGAAGTCTTCTGTTACCTTCACGGCACCTGTATTGGCGAATACTACGTAGGTGATATCCATCTGACCCTGAACCTCCGGCATATCGAATGATGTGAGGATTGTTACCGAGTTGGTCTTCTTGTCCTTCTTCACGTCGATGTTCTTCAGGTTCATCTGAGGGTTCTTCCAAGCCTGGAACTTCTTCTGAAGGCCTGCACCCATATCGTTGTCGGTAGGAGCACGCCAGAAGTTTGGCTTCAAGGTACCACCCTCGCCGAGCAATGACTTGCCATTGTAAGCATACTCAGAGATAAGACCGGTAGAACGGTCGATCTTGAAGGTGAGGTTAGGGGTGGTAACAGCTACCACATTGTTCTTCTTGGCAGCAAGCTTCATCTTCTTCTTGCCATGTCCCTGAGCCAGCATCTTGCTGCAGTCGCCAGAGCAAGCCTGCTTGGTAACTACCGGCAGCTGGGCATAAGCCATCACCTGACCGGCTGTGAGCAATGGTTCAGCCTCCTTCAGACGGAAGTCGATGTTGAGGAATACCTCCTTGCCCTTGATCTTGCTCTTGTCGTAAGGGATGGTGAAGTTCTTGGTCTGCTGTGCAGGAACATCGAGGTCGGCGATGGTGCCATTCTGAGTCTCTACGCCATCCTCTTCCAGGCTCCATGCCAGTGCATAGTTGCTCAGGTCGCGGAAGAAGTTCTCATTGTGTACGCTTACCTCGCCAGTCTCGGCATTCACCATCTTGGCCCAGATGTTCTGGTACTGATAAGCCACCTCGTAAGCATGAGGGTTCATCTGACGGTCTGGACCGATAATACCATTACAGTTGAAGTTATTGTCGCTAGGATCATACTTGTTGTAATCACCACCGTAGCAATATTCTATCTTGCGAAGCTCCTCATTGTTCATCTTGTAAGGCAGGATGCTCATAGGCTTCACGATATTGCGGTGCAATGCCTGATCTACGAAATCCCAGTCGAAACCACCCTGGAGGATAGGATACTTGCGGATCAGATCCCAGTAATCGCTCAGGTTACCGCCAGAGTTACCCATGGTGTGGTTGTACTCACACTGGATGAGCGGCATCGGACTGTTTGGATCCTTGGCATACTTCTCGGAAGCTGCCACAGAGTAGTACATAGGGCAGAAGATATCTGTACCCTCGCCACGGCGAGCCTGCTCGTACTGAACAGGGCGGGTCTTGTCCTGGCTCTTGATCCACTTGTAAGCCTGCAGGAAGTTGTCGCCCATCACGGTCTCGTTACCCATGCTCCATGTTACGATAGAAGGGTGATTGAAGAACATAGACACATTGTGCTGGTTGCGCTCCATGATCTGCTTGGCAAACTCAGGCTTCTTGGCAGCCGCATCGTCGCCATACCCGAAACCATGGCTCTCCTGGTTAGCCTCAGCCACAACATACAATCCGTACTTGTCGCAGAGATCATACCAGCGAGGATCGTCTGGATAGTGGCAGGTACGAACGGCATTGATGTTCATGCGCTTCATCATCATGATGTCCTGAATCATGCGCTGCTCACTTACATTGTAGCCCTCATCAGGATCCATCTCATGACGGTCGGCACCCTTCAGGAGAACAGGCTGGCCATTGACCAGGAACTGCTTGTTCTTGATCTCTACCTTGCGGAAACCTACCTTTACCTGTACAATCTCGTATGGCAAGTACATACCGCCGTTCTGGATAGGAGATACAACGAGGGTATAGAGGTTAGGAGTCTCAGCACTCCACTTGCGAACGTTCTTCACACGGAGCTGATACTTAGCCACACCATTTCTTACATTATCGGTACCTGTAACGATTACCTCCTTGCCATCCGGGTCGTAAAGACCGAAGTATGCCAGGGTATTGCCCTGCACCTTGGCTGTGATGTTGAGGTAACCATCCTTATAGTTGTTCTTCAGCTCAGTCTCTACACGGACATCGAGCAGACGATGATCCTTAGAGCGGGCATAGAGATAGTTCTCACGTGCCGGACCGCTCAGACGCCAGAAGTCCTGATCCTCACACCATGAACCATCACACCAGCGGAATGTCTGGAAGGCGATGAGGTTCTTGCCCTTCTTCAGGAATGGAGTGATATCAAACTCAGCGGCAACCTTGCTATCCTCTGCATATCCGGCAAACTTTCCGTTGACATAGAGATAGATGTTGGATGTTACACTACCGAAGTGAGCGATGACGCGCTTGCCATCCCAGTTGGATGGGATATTGATTTCACGACGATAGGAACCTACGTGGTTGTCCTTGGTAGGAACAGCTGGTGGCTGCTGGTCGAAGTGGCCACGCCAAGCGAAGCCAACATTTACGTACTCTGGCTGGCCATAGCCCAACATCTCCCAGTTGCCTGGCATCTGGATGTTGTTCCATTTAGAGTCATCAAGGTCAGTCTTGTAGAAATCCGTAGGGCGCTCATCAGCATTGGCTACCCAGTTGAACTTCCATGTGCCCTCAAGCGACAGGTAGTTCATACTCTTCTTCTTGTCAAGATACTCGGCACCTGTTCCAGCGAAGTCGTTAGGATCGTAAGCGAAGTGCAATGTGTGCAGAGGCAAACGATTAATTTCATTCACTTGGAGGTCGTGCCACTCCGTGAAAGTAGGCTGCTGGATGGCTACCGTCTTTGCAGACGACTTAATGGCAGCCTTCGGTTTTCTTGCACCAAAGGCTACCATTACCAATCCTGCCATACTCAAAGTTACGAACAGTCTTTTATTCATTACTATTATAGTTTTGTATTAAGATATTTATCATATTCACAAGCAGTGAGAAGCATCGCTCCCACACCGAAGTTTGCCTGGGAATTGGCATCTACGGTCTGTCCCGGGATGGCTCTTTCGCCGATTGGCTGAACATAGCCCACCTTGCCGTCTTCCTGAACGGCTGTTTCCGCAGAAACCGATAGCATGTTCTTCTGCAGCTCGCCCTTAGCCATATTCTCCAGCACAGGCTGAGCCATCTTATAGGCAAGCGAGCACCAATATTGGCGGTCGCTCTGCTGTTGCGCCTTCTTCTTTGCTGCGCTGATTCCCATGAACGGAACCAAAGCCAGAAGAAGGGTAATCATGATACTCTTATATATATGAATCATAGATAGTTGCAATTTTGTTTGTTTGTTGAATTCTGTTAAACGATGATTGCAGTATTATCATTTCAAGCTGCAAATGTAATTAAAATAATTAAGAAACGAGCAGAGCGACCGTGTTTTTTATCATTTTTTCAACACTGGAGCACCATTTTCCCAGGAAATAGGCACCCAGAGGTGACGACTGTCGCTCAAATGCTTCGGATTCCACCTTATATATATAGGTATTCTGTGCACCGACAAGACATCATCACACAACACTATAAATACGAATAGTTTATTCATTTTGCGGATGTATTATTAAGTTAGTGAATACGCTAATTGTTGCTGTCATTTGTCACCAGAACATGCATACTTCTTACAGAACTCATCGTTGTTCAAGAGTAGAAGAGTATTTCAGATCACAAGTCTTCCATTATGAACAATCTGTTTGGAAAATAAGGCATAAACTCAGCACATTTCAGGAAGAAAACCGATGCAAGTATCTAACAACTCCAAAAGCCTAGAGGAAAAAGTTGTTGTTATTAAAGAAAATCTCCGTTCAAAAGTATTGAACCGCCGTTCAAAAGCTTTGAATGTACATTCAATACTTCTGAATACACATTCAATACTTTTGAACGAAGATTTTCCCTAATGATAAAAACATATTGATCGTGCAGGAAATACTATTTCCATTAGAAGAAGAAATACTATTTCCATAAGAAGAAGATATTCGGCTATCATCCCACAAACTTACCAGCCATAAGTGGCTTTACTTGGCACTCTGATGTCACAAAACGTTAAATATAGCCGATTCAAAGACTTTTTCTACATAAAAATGCAAAAAGAACGAAAGTTTTGTGTATATTTGCGCCCACTTAAACGTAATTTAAAACCACGAAGGACAGACCTACATCTCTAAACGACTTGGTATGATCAGCCCTCACTGGTTCAAATTTTACCTATCTATAATATAACAATTTTGCAGTCCTAATAAAAGGGGCTCTAAAAACTCTAAACTTTATGATATGAAGAACGAGAAGAAAAAACAGAAGGAGAATTTAAGGCTTCTCAGAAGCTATTCTCTGTGTGCGTGTATGTTCTTTTTGGGTGGAATCGCTTTTCCTATGCCTTCAAATGCATCTACTGCAACTGAACTGGCTACCCAGCAGAAAGGCAAGCAGATTTCGGGTACCATAACCGATAGCCATGGTGCGCCTGTAATTGGTGCAACCGTGCTCGAAGTGGGTACAACCAATGCTGCCATCACCGATTTGGACGGTCATTTCACTCTGAATGCACGTCCGGGTGTAAAACTCAAAATTTCCTATATCGGTTTCAAAGATATCCTCGTAACCGTAGGCTCTACTAATGAGTACAACATCGAATTGAAGGAAGATACCGAAGCTATCGAAGAAATCGTAGTTGTAGGTTATGGTACCCAGAAGAAAGTAAACCTCACAGGTGCCATTGCCACCATTTCATCAGATAAGCTGGTCAACCGTACCAGCGCCAACGTAACCAACATGCTGGCTGGTCAGATGCCGGGTGTAACCGTTATCCAGAACAGCGGTCAGCCGGGTGCTGACAGCGGTCTGCTGCGTGTCCGTGGTCTCGGAACCATGGGTAACGCCAGTGCAATGGTTGTCATCGACGGTGTGGAATCTACCATGAGCAGCGTGGATCCTAACGATATCGAGAACATCTCTATCCTGAAGGATGCTGCGGCTTCTGCCATCTATGGTGTGCGTGCGGCAAATGGTGTGATTCTGATTACCACCAAGAAGGGTTCACGTGGCCGCGCCATCGTTTCCTACGACGGATACGTAGGTTGGCAGAGTGCAACCCGAATGCCTAAGTTCCTTGATTCATACGACTATGCAACCCTGATGAATGAAGCATACAGAAACGACGGATTGAACGAGCCTTACAGTCAGGATGCCCTGAAGAAATTCAAGGATGGTTCTGACCCGGATCATTATGCCAACTCCGACTGGTTGGGTACCTTACTGAGCGAGAACGGACTCTTCCACAACCATCACCTGAGCATCAAGGGCGGTAGCGACAAGATTACCTACTCTCTGGCTTTCAACTACCACGACAAGGACGGTTTGATAGAGAATACCAACTACAACAAGTTCAATGTACGTGCCAACCTGGAGGCTTACATCAACAAGCGCCTGAAGGTTACTACCAACATGGCAGTATATCGCAGCGTGATGACTGCTCCAGCAGAAGGCATCGACAACCTGATGCACTACGCATTCCGCGAGACTCCGGTTACTCCTATCCAGTTCAAGAACGGCAACTATGCCCTGTTCAAGAACGAGCATAACTCTGTGGCTTCTGCCCGAAACGGCGGAACCAGCAAGCAGATCAACAACAACTTCCAGGGTAGCCTGGGAATGGATCTCGACATCATCGACGGCTTGAAGTTGCGTGGTATTGCTGCCACCACATTCAACCTCCTGGACAATCCTACCCATTTATATACCCAGAGTTTCTACACAGCAGATTCAGATACTCCTGTCAAGACTACCCAGAACCAGCTGACAGAGTATGACGCCAAGAAGGTGGAACTGAACCTCCAGGCATACCTGGACTACAACAAGACCTTCGGTAAGCATACCGTAGGCGCATTGCTGGGTTACTCTCAGATTTACAACCAGATGCGCTACCTGCAGGCTTCACGAAAGAACCTGCCTAACTCAAATACACTCGACCAGATCAATGCCGGTGAGGTGACCACTCAGACCACTTACGGTACAGAGACAGAATACTCTCTGCGTTCCGTATTCGGCCGTTTGAACTATTCATACGATGACCGTTACCTGTTCGAGGCAAACCTGCGCTATGACGGAACATCCCGTTTCCCTAAGAACAAGCGCTTCGGTGCCTTCCCATCATTCTCTGTAGGATGGAGAATCTCAGAGGAATCCTGGTTTAATGTTTCTTGGGTAGATAACCTGAAACTCCGCGGTTCATGGGGTCTCCTGGGTAACCAGGACACCGTAAGCTCTAACTATCCTTACCAGACCACCTACGAGTATGGCTACGACTACAGCTTCGGCAACACCCTGTATCCAGGTATCTCCATCGCCAGCACCATGGCCAACCGAGACCTGACCTGGGAGAAGACCAGCCAGTATGACATCGGTATCGATGCCACCTTCCTGGGCAATAAGCTCACCTTCGGCTTCGACTATTTCCATAAGGAAACCCGCGACATTCTCCTGAAGCTTCCTATCCCTTATACCTTGGGTGTAGGCGCTCCTATGCAGAATGCCGGAAAGGTTCGCAACTCCGGTTTCGAGGTGCAGGTAGGTCATAACAACCGCATCGGCGACTGGACCTACAATGTAGGCGCTAACTTCAGCCGTGTATCTACCAAGATTCTCGACCTGAAGGGTGGTGACACTCCAGGACAGTCGGTAGGCGACCCATTGTGGGCTTACTATGGCTACGTATGCGATGGCATCTTCAAGGATGAAGCCGACGTAAAGGCTCATGTACCTCAGGCTACCGGTACTCCAAAGCCAGGTGATTTGAAGTATCGCGACCTGGATGGTTCCGGCACAGTAGATAGCCGCGACCGTAAGGTATTGGGTTCTTACTTCCCAAAGATCAACTTCGGTCTGAACTTCTCTGTTCAGTACAAGGACTTCGATATGAGTGCCTTACTCCAGGGTGCAGCTGACGTAAAGGGTATGCCAGTGGCAGAAATCAGATATGCATTCTACAATGGCGGTAAGGTGAACGAGATTCACATGGACCGCTGGACCGAGAGCAATCCTAATCCGAATGCCTCTTACCCACGCTTGTCTATGAAGGATTCTCAGAACCGAGTAACTTCCAGCTTCTGGGTTCAGGATGCATCTTATGCCAAGTTGAGAAACCTGCAGGTGGGTTATACCCTTCCTAAGCAGCTGACATCTAAATATGGCATTAGCCGATTGAGAATATACAGTAGTATCGACAACCTGTTTACCATCACCAGCTTCGACGGCGTAGATCCAGAGGCAGTATCAGGTAACTACTATCCTCTTACAAGAAATTATTCATTCGGAGTTAATGTAACCTTTTAAAAACGAGTAGATTATGAAATTGAAATATCACTTTTTGAGTGGACTGATCCTTGCCTGCGGTCTGGGATTGAGTTCTTGCAACGATAGCTTCCTGGAGAGAAACCCAAAAGACCAGCTGTCTGACGTATCTTTCTGGAAGACTGCAGATGATGCAACCAAATATGCAACAGGTATCTACCTCTATCTGATAGAGCCTGAGAACCATACGATTATGACCGACTGCTATACCGACAATGCCATCCCAGTGCATGTGGGTGCCGAGCAGGGTGTGTTGTCTGCGGGTACTGCCGTATCCAGCAACCCTCACTTCCTGCAGCTCTGGCAAGCAGCTTATGAAACCATCCGCCGCTGCCAGATTTTCTACGAGCACATCGGAGAAGTTTCCATGAACGAGAAGGCAAAGGCGCAGTTCACTGCCGAGGTGCAGTTCCTTGAGGCTTTCGCTTACCACAACCTGTGGAAGTATATGGGTGGCGTGCCTATCCTGGATCATCCGCTGCAGTTGAACGAGCCTCTTCCAGCCCGCAGTTCTGCAGAAGAGACCTACGAATATGTTGTGAAGCTGCTGGATAAGGCGGCTCCTAACCTGCCGGAAATCCGTACTGCTGCCGACCATGGTAAGGCTAGTGCCGGTGCTTGCTACGCCCTGAAGGCCCGCATGGCTTTCTACAACCACAAGTATGATGTGGCTGAAGCTGCTGCCGAGCAGGTGATGCAGACCGGTAAGTTTGGTCTGTACCCTAACTACGGCGACCTGTTCCAGCCTGTAGCAGAAACCTGCAACGAGATTCTCTTCGACCGTGAGTATGTCGAGAATCCTAAGAATGGTAGCGAGGGTAGCGTGATTGGTCTGTTCTTCTCGCCATGCGACTTCGGTGGTTGGGAGGCTTTGTCTCCTACCCAGGATATGGTGGATGCTTATCCATGTACCGATGGTAAATCTATCGCAGAGTCTCCACTCTACAACCCAGCCAAGCCATTCGAGAACCGCGATCCACGACTGGCCTACTCTATCTTCTGGCCAGGAACCACCTGCGGTCCGATGACATTCAACAACAAGTATATGGGTGACGGCAGCCATACCCGTACCGGATACAGCATGCGCAAGTACATCAATCCAGACAACTATGGAATCCAGAATTATGACTGGACCAACTTCATCTACATCCGCTATGCTGAGGTGCTGCTCACTTATGCCGAGGCTCGCAATGAGAACCTTTCTGCTCCAGATGCTAAGGTTTATAATGCAGTGAACCAGATTCGCCAGCGTGTGAACCTTCCTGGTTTGAAAGAGGGCCTCAGCAAGGATCAGATGCGCGATGCCATCCGTCTGGAGCGCCGTCTGGAATTGGCATTCGAGGGAATCCATCTCTTCGATACCCGTAGCTACAGGACAACAGAGAAGGATGTTACCAAGCCTGTTTATGGCATCGATCCTAACGGAAAGAAGATTCTGATAGAGACTCGCAAGTTCAATCCTAACCGCGATTACCTGTGGGCTATTCCTCTGAAGGAAATCGACTTGTCACAGGGTGCCTTGAAGCAGAATCCTGGATGGGATTAATGATTCTCGACAGATAAACTGAATATAAAAGGAGGTTTGGCATAAGTCACATCCAATACGCCCTGAAAGGGCAGAAGCTCCTAGCCCAGGGCAGCGCCCTGGGTTTTAGAACAAATACAAAAAAGTCGCCCTGAAAGGGCAAAAGCTTTCAATTTCAAAGCTTTTGCCCTTTCAGGGCGACTTGCTTTTTGCCAACATTACCCAGGGCGCTGCCCTGGGCTAGGAGCTTTTGGGCCTTCAGCCCGTTCTTGAACCACATGCGAAAGTTCAGTTACTTATCCAATACATTCAAGTTCTGATAGAACCAGACATTCATCTGGTTGGCACCACGATGATTCCAAGCATAGTAAGGAATCAGGGTGAGTTTCTGATTCTTGACAGAAACGGTGCCGTCAGTAGCCTGGTCGAGCACCTGCGAAGAGGTCTGGATAGCCTTGACAGAGAAGGCAGGAGCGCCCTTAGTCTCTGTGTTCTCGATGCTGTAGTTATCTACCAGCGAGAAAGCAGGCTTCTTGGCCATTACGGCACGGAGCACTGGCTCGTTCTGATTATCCACAGCCTCAGCGCAATATACCAACGGTCCACGCTCTACGGCAACCTTACCCTTATCATCTGCCACCTTAACGGTGGCAACCACTGTACGTACAGGCATATCGAAGTGGATGCGGATGACATCGCCCTTCTTGATGTTCTTGACAGGGAGATAACCCTTGTTGGCATCGAGGTCAGCCTCTACAGCCTTGCCATTCACGGTTACGCTATAAGCAGGCTTCTCGGCATCGCTATACTTGTAAAGATCGCTAGGCACCACCTGATTGCGAACCCATCCAGGAATACGGACCAGGAGGTTGGCATTCTTTACACCGCTCTTCTTCACAGCAATTTTGATATCGCCGTTCCAAGGATACTCGGTAGTTTCCTCCAAAACCACATTCTTACCATTTACCTTGATGGTAGATGTATTGCCGGCAAAGAGATTCACATAGATATTATTGTCCTTCACGCCATAGAGATAGCCAGGAACAGAAGGGATGAAACGGCACAAGTTACTTGGGCAGCAGGCACATCCAAACCAAGGCTGGCGGGTGGTGTTGCCATCGGCATTAAACTTATACTTGCCATCGCTAGACAATGGGTTTGGATAGAAGAATCTGCCGCCATCCATGCTCATACCTGATATTACACCATTATATAAGGTACGCTCCATGCAGTCGATATACTTGCTCTCGCCGTGAAGCAGGAACATGCGCTCAAAGAGATAAACCATAGAGATGGCTGCACAGGTCTCATTGTAGGCAGTCATGTTTGGCAACTCATAGTTATCACCAAATGCCTCACCGGCATGGCGGGCACCTACACCACCTGTAAGATAGTATTTCTTGCCAACGATGTTTTCAAAAATGCGGTCGATCACCTTCATATAGGCAGAATCCTTGGTCAGGGCAGCCACATCGGCAATACCGGCATACATATAGCCGGCACGCACCGCATGACCTACCGCCTCTTTCTGCTCCAGGATAGGAGCCTGACTCTGAGAATATGGGTTGCGGATATGAGTCTTGCCACGATAATCGAGCAGATACTTAGCCTCATCCAGATACTTCTTCTCACCGGTCAAGGTATAGAGACGAGCCAAAGCCATCTCTGCAATCTGATGTCCCGGAACGATGGTAGCCTGTCCTGGATTAGGTCCCACCTCCTTTACCACACAATCGGCATAGCGCTTGGCGATGTTCAGGAACTTGGTGCTACCCGTAGCCTGATAGTGAGCACAGGCTGCATCTACCATGTGACCGAGGTTGTAAAGCTCGTGGCTCGCATCCTCGTCCTTGACCCAACGCTTATTTCCCGACCATCCGTGTGGATGCTTTGGGTTGATGGTACGGGCTGTATAGAGATAGCCATCTGGCTCCTGGGCTGCAGCTACTACATCGAGCACACTGTCGATGTAAGCCTTCAACTTCTTGTTCGGATAAGTCTGGAGGATGTAGCTGGCACCTTCGATGGTCTTATAGACATCGGTATCATCGAAAGAGAAACCCATGAACTTGCTTACATCCCACTCCTTGGTATCCAAGCCCGGGTGGTTAGGATGCTGCAAGGTATAAGCAGCCATCTCGAAGTTCTTGTAACGATGCTCGCTCTCGCACTTGCTGAAAGCCAATGGCACGGTTACCTCTCGGGCAGCCTTCAGGCGGGCACCCCAGAAAGTATTCTGTGAAATCTTCACACTGGTGAAAGGTACTTGAGTGAATGGATAGCCATTACCCAATGTCTTCTGCTTCTGCGCCATTGTTGGCATTGCCACGGCAGCAGAAAGTAATACTGCAGAAATAAATCTCTTCATATTGATAGGTTTAAAATTTATTATTGTTACTTTGATTTGCGGTGCAAAGATACAAAAAGATTCCGAATATAGTGTAAAACAAACAATAAAAGATGGGTACTTATCGTTCAAAAACCATTTAGCACTGATAAAAACAGAGTCATTTCGTTTAAATGACCACCTTTTTGGGAACAAAATTAGCAAAAATACACTTTACTTCCCATTTTTCAGAATATTATTGTATCTTTGCACGCATAAAAAACAAAGAATCACATAGAACAATGGAAAAAGCAAAACAGATTCCTTACCGTGCCATCGCCTTAGACTTGGATGGCACCCTGACCAACCACGAGAAGGTGGTTACCCCAAAAACCCGCGAAGCTCTCCTCAAGGCTGCAAGCGGGGGAGCAGTCATCATCCTTACATCCGGGCGCCCTACATACGGAATCGAGCCGGTGGCAGAATGCCTGGAACTGCAGAAGCGAGGGGGCTACATCCTTTCCTATAATGGTGGCAACATCGTGAATGCCCAGACCGGCGAGAAACTCTTTACCCAGTTTCTGCCAGATGAGGTAATCCCTATATTATATAGGTACGCGAGAGAGAAGAACCATGCCCTGCTGGGCTATGCCGGCAACGAGATCATCACCGAGATGCCAGACGATCAGTATGTGAAGGAGGAGTCGCGCATCAACAAGATGAACATCCGCAAGGTAGAGAATCTGCTCGATGCCCTGGAACCTCATCCTACCAAGCTCCTCATGACGGGCGACCCATCGGATATGCTCAAGGCTGAACAGGAACTGCTGGATATGGTGGGCGACAAGATGGATGTCTTCCGCTCAGCCCCATTCTTCCTCGAGCTGGTTCCTAAGGGAATCGACAAGGCGCAGTCGCTGAGAAAACTCCTGGCGAAGATCAATCTCACCCCTGCCGATATGATAGCCTTCGGCGACGGCTACAACGATCTGAGCATGCTGAAACTTGCAGGCATGGGAGTAGCCATGGCGAATGCCGCCCCGGAAGTAAGAGCCGATGCCGACTACATCACCCTCTCGAATGAGGAAGATGGCGTAGCTGCGGCACTGGAGCACTTCGGCATGTAGCAGGCCATCGCCCCCACATACTTACTCCAACCACTAAGGAAACTTGAGGGGAATAACAAAAATTAAATTGAAATATTTTGTGTTTTCTTCCTTTTAGAGTACCTTTGCAGTCAAAAATCACTCAGGAACTATCATCCTGACAGATAACAGAATTAAAGCATATCAACGATTATGTTACAACTTGACGATTTCTACAAGGCCCGCTTTGTGCTGAGCCACGTGATTAGAAAAACTGAGCTGGTTCACACACCGAGAATCAACCCAGATAGTGATGTTTATCTGAAACCGGAATGCCTCCAGAAGACGGGGTCGTTCAAGATTCGAGGTGCATACTATAAGATTTCCCAACTCTCTCAGGAAGAGAAGGAGAAGGGTGTGATTGCCTGTTCGGCAGGCAACCACGCACAGGGTGTGGCTCTCGGCGCTACCGCCATGGGAGTGAAGAGCCTCATCTGTCTGCCCGAGGGTGCCCCTATCTCCAAGGTAGAGGCTACCAAGCGTCTGGGTGCAGAGGTCTGCCTGGTTCCGGGCGTCTATGATGACGCTTACCAGAAGGCGCTGCAGCTGAGGGATGAGCACGGCTATACCTTCGTGCATCCTTTCGATGACGAGAAGGTGATTGCCGGACAGGGAACCATCGGACTGGAAATCCTCGACCAGCTGCCTGATGTAGAAGCTGTGGTAGTACCGGTAGGTGGCGGCGGACTGATTTCGGGAGTCGCTTTCGCCATCAAGTCGCTCAACCCCAACGTCAAGGTCTATGGAGTCCAGGCAGAGGGAGCAGCCAGCATGGTTCAGAGCCTCCACGACCACAAGCAGGAGAAGCTGCCATCTGTGGCAACCGTAGCCGACGGCATCGCCGTGAAGGAACCGGGAAAGATTACCTTCGAAACCTGCTCCAACTATGTGGATGAAATCGTCACCGTAAGCGAGGATGAGATCTGCGCAGCCATCCTGAAGCTCCTCGAGAGCGAGAAGATGGTGGCAGAAGGAGCCGGAGCAGCCAGTGTGGCTGCCGTGATGTACAACAAGGTACCGGTGAAGGGCAAGAAGACCATCTGCGTGGTAAGCGGCGGTAACATCGATGTTACCATCCTGAACCGCGTCATCAACCGTGGATTGGTAAAGAGCGGACGTCTCTGCACCATCGAGATGGAGCTGGACGACAAGCCGGGCGAGCTGGTAGAGGTAGCCTCCGTCATTGCAAACCTGGGCGGCAACATCACGGGAGTTCATCACGACCGTTCTGCCAACCGCAACAAGGTGAATGCCTGCGTGCTCCGACTCACGATGGAGACCCGCGACTCCGCACACGTCAAGGAGATCAAGGGTGCCCTGGAGCAGAAGGGCTTCCATCTCTGGATCATATAATGTTAAATTGTAAATTATTAATTATAAAACATCAATTATCATGAACGCAATTCATACAGACAATGCGCCTGCAGCTATCGGTCCATATAGCCAGGCGATCGAAGTAAACGGTTTCGTATTTGCATCAGGTCAGATTCCTATCGACCCTGCAACAGGCAACTTCGTAGAGGGTGGCATCAAGGAGCAGACTCGTCAGAGCCTCACCAATGCCCAGAACATCCTGAAGGCAGCCGGCACCGATCTTTCTCACGTAGTGAAGACTACCGTTTATCTGAACAGCATGGACGATTTCGCAGCCATGAACGAGGTTTATGCCGAGTTCTTCAGCCAGCCATATCCAGCTCGTTCTGCCGTAGCCGTAGAGAAGTTGCCTAAGGGCGCACTCGTAGAGGTTGAGGTTTTGGCAGCTAAGTAATTCCTGCATTACAGGAATCACAGGTCCGAAAACAACAAGGAAAAATATTTTTGATGGAATCCTGCATTACATTCAAGAATCTAAGCATTGGCTATCGTCCGAAGCATCAGCTCCGGGTGATAGCCTCTGCTGTTTCTGCCTCCCTGCATCCGGGCGAGCTCACCTGCCTCATCGGCGCCAACGGAGTGGGCAAATCCACCCTGCTCAGAACCCTTTGCGGTTTCCAGCCAGCCCTGGATGGCGAAATCCTTCTTCAGGATCAGCCTCTTTCCGCTTATCCGGCGCAGCAGCTAGCCCGTCAGATTGGCGTGGTTCTCACCTCCCGCATCGATGTTCCCCAGCTGTCTGTCAAGGAGATTGTAGGCATCGGCAGGTCTCCCTACACCAATTTCTGGGGCACCCTTACTCCGGCAGATCAGCAGATAGTAGATGAAGCCATCCATCAGGTCGGCATCCGCCACCTCGCCCAGCGCAACATCTCCGAGCTGAGCGATGGCGAGCGCCAGAAGACGATGATAGCCAAAGCGCTTGCCCAGCAGACCCGCATCATCATTCTCGACGAGCCTACCGCCTTCCTCGATTTCCCCAGCAAGGTAGAAACCCTTCAGATGCTCAGCCGCCTGGCACACGAGCAGCACAAGGCAATCCTGCTCTCCACTCACGATGTAGAGCTGGCGCTGCAGCTAGCCGACAGTCTCTGGCTGATGGAGCAGAACCGTCTCTCCATCGGCACCCCGAAGTTGCTTGCCGCCGATGGTTCCCTCTCGAGATTCATCGATCGCGACGGCATTCGGTTCAACCCGGAAGGGATGAGGATTGAAATAGAAAATGCAGCGCACTGCAAATTTTCCTAGTTTCCATAAGAAATTTGCAGCGCACTGCATTTTTTTAGATGATGGTAATCCAGATACCTTCCCCCTGATTCTCAGCCGCCTGGATGCGCTTCATCAGACGATGGAGCCAGATACGGGAGTTCACCACCATACCCTTCAGCTTATTCTCACCCACCAGGATGCAGCCCTGGGTATCGTCGGGATAGTTGCCGGCATGGATGCGGATGCCCTCGAAACCGGGAACAC
>OCMB01000103.1_pt1 | contig 18033 bp, 14 predicted proteins | sample 1496101 | NCBI WGS metagenome assembly OCMB01 (sample SAMN01760949, study PRJEB22395) | human gut metagenome | reverse complement strand
AGAAGATTGACGCTCCTGTCAATACTGCAGCCAAGGTTACTTTGAGTCCTAATGGTGGTGACTTCCAGAAGACTATCTCCGTAACAGCAACCCTCAGCAACAATGCCAAGAGCGGTTGGTATAAGATTGGTGATGGCGAGCAGGTGGCTTTTACTCCTGGTAAGGCTGCTACTTTTACTCTCGGTGCTGACATGATGGAAGGCGAGAGCAAGACTGTAACTTGGAGCGCAACCAATACTGACAATGAAACCAATACTGGTTCTGCAACCTTCACCAAGATAAAAGAGGTAGTTATTCCTACTCCAACAGGTATCTTCGCTTACTTCCTCGCTCCTGCAGAATGGAGTGACATCCACGTATGGGCTTGGAATGATGCAGACAACTTTACCGGTGGTACCTGGCCAGGTGTAAGCTGTACTAAGACTGACATGAAGAAGAATGGTCTGGATGTCTGGATGTGGAAGTTTGATGGTGATTTGACAGGTGCTCCTACTAATATTATCTTCAACAATAATGGTAATGGTGTCAACCAGACAGAAACTTTTGCTTTCGTCAACGGTGCAGTTTATGACCGCAACGGTAAGACCAATGAGAAGATTGACGCTCCTGTCAATACTGCAGCCAAGGTTACTTTGAGTCCTAATGGTGGTGACTTCCAGAAGACTATCTCCGTAACAGCAACCCTCAGCAACAATGCCAAGAGCGGTTGGTATAAGATTGGTGATGGCGAGCAGGTGGCTTTTACTCCTGGTAAGGCTGCTACTTTTACTCTCGGTGCTGACATGATGGAAGGCGAGAGCAAGACTGTAACTTGGAGCGCAACCAATACTGACAATGAAACCAATACTGGTTCTGCAACCTTCACCAAGATAAAAGAGGTAGTTATTCCTACTCCAACAGGTATCTTCGCTTACTTCCTCGCTCCTGCAGAATGGAGTGACATCCACGTATGGGCTTGGAATGATGCAGACAACTTTACCGGTGGTACCTGGCCAGGTGTAAGCTGTACTAAGACTGACATGAAGAAGAATGGTCTGGATGTCTGGATGTGGAAGTTTGATGGTGATTTGACAGGTGCTCCTACTAATATTATCTTCAACAATAATGGTAATGGTGTCAACCAGACAGAAACTTTTGCTTTCGTCAACGGTGCAGTTTATGACCGCAACGGTAAGACCAATGCTTTCGAGAACGGTGCAGTTTATTACCGCAACGGTAAGACCAATGAGTCTGCCTCAACAGGTATCAACCAGGTAGGTTGCAAGAAGGCTCCTGCTAAGTTGCAGATTTACTCTATCAATGGTGTGAAGGTAGCCGAAGTGAACAAGGTTTCTGATGCAGAGTATGTCCTGTCTCCAGGTATGTACATCTGCAATGGCAAGAAGTTTGTTATCAAGTAGTCAATGGTTAGCCGCCATTACTTTTAGAAACATTTAGTTTATCATATTTCATTTATTTTAGGTTTTAGTACTCCTAAATGACTTGAAAAGAGCAATTTTTCAGTCATTTAGGAGTCTTTTTTGTATATATAAGTAGAAAATATATTAAAGATTTTGGGTAAAACCTTTTTTTTTTGTAACTTTGCGCCCAAAAGTAAAAACAATATAAAATTTAAATAGATAATATGGCTAAGAAATTTGCCGAGCACAATGGTCTGAATTTGACTCAGACAAACAATGACGTACTAGCAGCGTGGGAGAAAAATGATATCTTCCACAAGTCTATCGATGAGCGTGAAGGCTGCCCTCAGTTTATCTTCTTTGAGGGACCTCCATCAGCTAATGGCCACCCGGGTATTCACCACGTGTTGGCACGTAGTATCAAGGATACATTCAACAGATACAAGACCATGAAGGGTTTCCAGGTTCACCGTAAGGCGGGATGGGATACCCACGGACTCCCTGTTGAACTCGGTGTCGAGAAGGAACTCGGCATCACCAAGAAGGATATCGACAACAAGGCTTCTGAGAAGTATATCTCTACAGAGGATTACAACCACAAGTGCCGCGAGAACGTGATGAAGTTCACCGCAGAGTGGCGCGAGTTGACCGAGAAGATGGGTTACTTCGTGGATCTTGATCATCCTTATATCACTTACGATAACAAGTACATCGAGACTCTCTGGTGGCTCCTCAAGCAGCTCTACAACAAGGGCCTGCTCTACAAGGGTTACACCATCCAGCCATACTCTCCAGGCGCAGGTACAGGTTTGAGCTCTCACGAGTTGAACCAGCCTGGCTGCTATCGCGATGTAAAGGACCTCACCACCACAGCCCAGTTCCTCATCAAGGATCCTAAGGCTGAGTGGACCAAGTGGGGCAAGCCTTACTTCATCGCATGGACCACTACACCTTGGACTTTGCCATCAAACGTGGCTCTCTGTGTAGGTCCTAAGATTGACTATGTAGCCATCGAGACCTACAACCTCTACAATGGCGAGCCTATGACACTCGTGATGGCTGAGGCGCTGGTAGGTTCATATCTGAAGGCCGACCAGGAGTGCAAGGAGGGCGATCTCCTGCCATTCGACAAGGAGAAGAAGCAGTGCCCATGGCGCATCATCGACCACATGAAGGGTACAGACCTCGAAGGCATGCACTACGAGCAGCTCCTGCCATGGGTAAAGCCATGCGAGAAGGTAGATGCTTTTGCTCCAGCTTTCGTTACAGAATATGCTGCAGCTCATCCTGAGAAGGTATTCGCTTCTGAGGATGGTCGCGATAAGTTCGTTGAGATGGATAGCGAGGCTTTCCGCGTCATCCTCGGCGACTACGTTACTACCGATGACGGTACAGGTATCGTTCACATCGCACCTACATTCGGTGCCGATGATGCCAAGGTGGCTAAGGATGCCAATATCCCAGCCCTCTACCTTATTAATAAGAAGGGTGAGACCCGCCCAATGGTTGACCTGCAGGGTAAGTTCTATCTCATCGAAGAACTCGATGATAACTTCGTGAACGCTTGTGTCAACAAGGAGGCATACGCTCATCACGCAGGCGACTACGTGAAGAATGCCTACGACCCACAGTTTAATGTGGATGGTGTCTGGGACAAGAAGGCTTCTGATAAGGCTGAAGACCTGAACATCGTGCTCTGCTACGAACTGAAGCAGGAGGGCAAGGCTTTCAAGAGCGAGAAGCACGTGCACAACTATCCTCACTGCTGGCGTACCGATAAGCCTATCCTCTATTATCCATTGGATAGCTGGTTTATCAAGGATACTGCCCGCAAGGAGCGCATGGTAGAATTGAACAAAACCATCAACTGGCAGCCTGAGAGCACCGGTACAGGCCGTTTCGGCAACTGGCTTGAGAACCTGAACGACTGGAACCTTTCACGTTCCCGCTTCTGGGGTACTCCATTGCCAATCTGGCGTGATGAGAACCGTGGCGAGAAGTGCATCGGCAGTCTTGAGGAACTCTATGCTGAAATCGAGAAGTCTGTGGCTGCCGGCATCATGCAGAGCAACCCATTGAAGGAGAATGGTTTCGTTCCTGGCGACTACAGTCAGGAGAACTATGATAAGATTGACCTCCACCGTCCATACGTTGACAAGATTGTATTGGTTAACGAGGAGGGCAAACCAATGTATCGTGAGAGCGACCTCATCGACGTTTGGTTCGATTCAGGTTCAATGCCTTACGCCCAGCTCCACTACCCATTCGAGGGTGAGATGGCACGTGGCACAGAGGCAGACCGCGATGCACTCATCCACAGCACCTATGAGGGATATGCTATTCCTCCTAAGTTCTATCCAGCCGACTTCATCAACGAGGGCGTGGATCAGACCCGTGGATGGTTCTTCACCCTGCACGCCATCGCTACCATGGTATTCGACAGCGTAGCTTTCAAGAACGTTATCTCTACAGGTCTCGTTCTCGATGCCAAGGGTAACAAGATGAGTAAGCACGTGGGTAACGTAACCAACCCATTCGAGATGATTGATAAGTATGGTGCCGACCCTGTTCGTTTCTATATGATGACCAACAGCGAGCCTTGGGACAACCTGAAGTTCGACCCTAACGGTGTAGATGAGACCCGTCGCAAGTTCTTCGGTACCTTATATAATACCTACAGCTTCTTCGCCCTCTATGCTAATGTAGATGGTTTCGATGCAGAGGCTGCTCAGGTGCCATTCGAGAAGCGCCCAGAGATTGACCGCTGGATTCTCTCTTCACTCAATACCCTCATCAAGGGCGTTGATAGAGAGTTGGCTGGCTACGATCCAACCCGTGCTGGTCGTCTCATCGATGCATTCGTAAACGATGACCTCTCTAACTGGTACGTTCGTCTGAACCGTAAACGTTTCTGGGGTAAGGAGATGAGCGAGGATAAGCTCAGCGCTTACCAGACTCTCTATACCTGTTTGATGACAGTGGCTAAGCTCCTGGCTCCATTCGCTCCATTCTATGCAGACGAGTTGTATCACGACTTGGGCGGCGAGTTGGAGAGCGTACACCTCGACAAGTTCCCTGTAGCTGATGAGGCTGCTATCGATGCCGACCTGGAGGAGCGTATGGCCATCGCCCAGAAGATTACTTCTATGGTATTGGCATTGCGCCGCAAGGTGAACATCAAGGTTCGCCAGCCACTGCAGCAGATCATGATTCCTGCCGTAGATGATGTACAGAAGGCACACATCGAGGCAGTAGCTGGACTGTTGAAGAACGAAGTGAACGTGAAGGAGGTTAACTTCATTGAGGGTCAGGGCATTCTCGTGAAGAAGGTGAAGTGTAACTTCAGAGTGATGGGTAAGAAGTTCGGCAAGCTGATGAAGGGTGTTGCTGCCCAGATGTCAGCGCTCGATCAGGACCAGATTGCAGCCTTCGAGAAGGCAGGCAACATCACATTGAATATCGACGGACAGGAAGCCGTAGTAGAGGTAGCCGACGTGGAGATTATCTCTGAGGATATCCCAGGATGGCTCGTATCTAACGAGGGCAATCTGACCGTAGCGCTTGAGGTAGAGTTGACTCCTGAATTGAAGAAGGAGGGTATGGCTCGTGAGCTGATCAACCGTATCCAGAACCTCCGCAAGGAGACTGGTCTGGAGATTACCGACCGCATCAAGGTGACAGTGGCTTCCAACGAAGAGACCAATGCCGCCATCGAGTCATTCGGCGACTACATCAAGGGTCAGGTACTGGCTGACAGCATCGAAATCGGTGACAACGCAGGTGTTGAGACCGAGTTTGATGACTTTAAGTTGAACATTCTTGTAGAAAAGAATTAAATAAATAGGAGTTAGAAGTTAGGAGTCAGGAGTTATCCGAAGCTACTTGCTTCTAACTTCTATTCCTTAAAACACTAGTCTAATAATAACTTTCATAACAAAACAACGTCTATGGCTAACGAAAAGGCACGTTATAGCGATGTAGAGCTCGAGGAGTTCCGCGCTATCATTGAAGAGAAGTTAAAGGTGGCAAAGCAGACCTACCGTGACTGTATGGCTCAGCTCAACCACTCAGATAGTAATGATGTGGTAGATACATCACCAACCTACAAGGCTCTTGAGGAGGGCAGCGAGGCACAGAGCAAGGAGGAAATCATCCAGATGGCTCAGCGCCAGCAGAAGTTCATCAAGGGTTTGGAGGCTGCGCTGGTTCGCATTCAGAACAAGACCTATGGCATCGACCGCGAGACGGGTGAGTTGATTCCTAAGGAGCGTTTGCGTGCAGTACCTCATGCCACATTGAGTGTAGCTTCCAAGGAGGCTAGAAAGAAATAATAAATGGAGAAAAAAAGGAATTTACATATCGGCTGGCTCGTCACGGCAATGGTGGTTGTGCTGCTTATCATCGACCAATGGATTAAGCTGTACATCAAGACCCACTTTTGCCTTGGCGAGTCTGTTCGTGTTACAGATTGGTTTTTTATCGATTTCATTGAGAACAACGGAATGGCGTGGGGCATGTCGTTTATCGGCAAGTTCTGGCTCAGCCTGCTGCGCTCTGTAGCCATCGTCGCTCTCATCGTCTATCTCTATCGCATCATCAAGAGAGGTACGCATCGTCTGCTCTACATCATCCTCGTAGCCCTGGTACTTACGGGTGCCATCGGCAATATGATAGATTCGATGTTCTATGGTCTGATGTTCACAGCATCCTCGCCTTATTACGTATCCTATATGGTTCCGTTCGGCGATGGCTATGCGCCTTTCTTCATGGGTAAGGTGGTAGATATGTTCCGCTTCCCGTTCTTCGACTATACCTGGCCGGAGTGGGTACCTTTCTGGGGTGGTCAGCAGGGAACATTCTTCGATCCTGTATTCAATTTTGCCGATGCCTGCGTCAGCGTGGGTATCATCTCCATGCTGCTCTTCTGCCGCAAGGAACTGGAACAGCTCGGAGGTAATGACAAGAAGAAAGGGGAGAAGAAGGAGACTTCTGCTAACAAGGAAGATAACAAATAGAAAGGAGGCATGAGAATGAAGAAGTTAATGATTTGTCTTGTGGCAGTGATGGCATTGCTTTTCTGCGTTTCATCCTGCAAGCCTTCCCTGCCTAGCGGCGTCTTGTCGAAGGGCAAGATGACGGATATTCTTTATGATTATCACCTGGCTCTGGCGATGGCACACATGGATGATAACGGCGACAAGGGGCAGAGCCTGGCTTATCGCGAGGCGGTGCTCAGGAAGCACGATGTCACCCCTGCCGAGTTTGATTCTTCCATGGTTTATTATATGCGTCATACCGAACTGCTGGAGGATGTGTATAAGGACCTGACCGACCGTTACAACAACGAGATTACAGCCATGGGCGGTAGTGCCAAGGAGGGAGGAGAGTTTGCTAATCTCTCTGCCACCGGCGATACGGCTAATGTATGGAATCTCGCTACATCGATGGTGTTCATGCCTGTGAAGCCGTTCAATAGTACCAGCTTCGATATCAAGGTGGATTCTACCTTCCATAAGGGCGACCGCTTGATGCTCGATTTCGATGCGCAGTTCATCTACCAGGATGGTATGCGCAATGGTGTTGCGATGCTCGCAGTGCAGTTTGGTAACGACAGTATTGCCCAGCGTACCATCATGATTCAGAGTACCCAGCATTATTCGGTGGAACTCTCTGATGCTGATTCTCTTGGCATCAAGAGCGTGAAGGGATACTTCATGCTGATGAATGACGATAACGGCACGGGTGTTTCTTCTCAGACCACCTTGAAGCTGATGTTCCTGGAGCATATCAAGCTGATTCGCATGCATCCGCAGAAGCCTGTGGCAGCGCCGGCAGGAAGCGCTTCCTCGGCATCATCCGATAGTCTCCGCAAGGATAGTGCTTCTTCTGCGTCATCCTCTTCTGGTGAAAAACCGGGAGAGCAGACCTTCGAGATGTCATCCCAAAAGCCGGTTCATCCTATCAGAATGCCGGATGGCAAACCGCTGAAGCCGCTCAGGGAAATGAAGCCGATGAAGGCTGAACCTCTTAAGACAAGATAACGTTTTTGGCGAGATAATGATTTAAAACGAAACTACGATGGAGGAGCTGAGAAGATGCGGTGCTCATACCGTGGTGCTTCCCGATGGCACCATCCTGCAGCAGGCTGTGGTGGAGATTGCCGAGGGTAGGGTAGTCAACTACTATGAGTTCCGTGAGGAGTTGCCCATGACCGAATGGCTGGGCGGAGAAATCAGGATAGAGCGTGATGAGGAAGGCATCCTCTGCGCCCTATGGAACGGGAAAAGATTAAACAATAAACATTAAACAATAAACATTAATAATATGTTAAGCGTAGATCAATTAGAAGACAAGTTGATAGACTTGGCATTTGCTGAGGATATCGGTGATGGCGACCACACAACTTTGTGTTGCATTCCAGAGGACGCCATGGGTAAGAGCCATTTGCTCATCAAGGAAGATGGCGTATTGGCTGGTGTAGAAATGGCTAAGAAGGTATTCGCACGCTTCGATCCTACCATGAAGGTAGAGGTTCTGTTGCAGGACGGTACCCACGTGAAGAAGGGCGACATCGCTATGATCGTAGAGGGCAAGACCCGCTCGCTGCTCCAGACTGAGCGTCTTATGCTCAACATCATGCAGCGTATGAGTGGTATCGCTACCATGACCGCTAAGTATGTAAAGCGCCTTGAAGGTACCAAGACTCACATCCTCGACACCCGTAAGACTACTCCAGGTCTCCGTATGTTGGAGAAGCAGGCTGTGAAGATCGGTGGTGGTATGAACCATCGTATCGGTCTCTTCGATATGATTCTCCTCAAGGACAACCACATCGATTTCGCTGGCGGTATCGATAACGCCATCGACCGTTGCCATGCTTATCTCAAGGAGAAGGGTCTCGATCTGAAGATTGAAATCGAGGTTCGCAGCTTCGATGAGCTCGACCAGGTATTGAAGCACGGCGGTGTCAACCGTATCATGCTCGACAACTTCTCTGTGCCTGATACCAAGAAGGCTGTTGATATCATCGCTGGCAAGTATGAGACTGAGTCTTCTGGCGGTATCACCTACGATACCATTCGCGACTATGCTGAGCAGGGTGTTGACTTTATCTCTGTAGGTGCCTTGACACACAGTGTGAAGGGCTTGGATATGAGCTTCAAGGCTTGTGATTAATATAAATAAAGGTATATTTTATGAATAAGATTTTTGCTTCAGCCCTGATGGCTGTGGCTATGTTGGGCAGTGTCTCTGAGGCTGAGGCCTGCAGCAACTTCATCGTGGGCAAGAAGGCATCAGTAGATGGTTCGGTGATGTGTTCTTACAGTGCCGACGATTACGGTATGTTCCAGTACCTCTGCCATTATCCTGCGGCTAAGCATGCCAAGGGCGAGATGCGCAAGATTTTCGATTGGGACAGCAATAAGTATTATGGCGAGATTCCTGAAGCTGCCGAGACCTACAACGTAATCGGCAACATCAACGAGTGGCAGGTTACCATCGGCGAGACGACCTATGGCGGTCGTGAGGAGATGGTGGATTCTACCGGTATTATGGACTATGGTTCACTCATCTATGTAGCTCTCCAGCGCAGTAAGACGGCTCGCGAGGCTATTAAGGTGATGACCACCCTTGCCAATACCTACGGTTACAACTCTGTCGGTGAGACCTTCACCATCTGCGATCCTAACGAGGCTTGGATCATGGAGATGATGGGTAAGGGTGCCGGTTCCAAGGGTGCCGTATGGGTAGCTCTCCGCATTCCGGATGATGCCATCTGTGCGCATGCCAACCAGAGCCGCATTGGCAAGTTCAACATGAAGGACAAGAAGAACGTGATGTATGCCAAGGATGTGGTTTCTTTTGCCCGCAGCAAGGGCTGGTTCAAGGGCAAGGATGCTGATTTCTCCTGGAAGATGGCGTATGCCAAGCCTGATTTCTCGGGTCGTCGTTTCTGCGATGCCCGTGCCTGGGCGATGCTGAACCACTTCTATGATATGAGTCCTTATCTGGATTGGGCACTCGGCAAGAATCCTGATGCGCAGGATATGCCTCTCTGGGTGGTTCCTAACAAGAAGGTGAGCGTTCAGGATGTAGAGAATGTGATGCGCGACCATTACGAGGGTACTCCTCTTTCTGTAGCCGACGGTTCTGATATCGGCGGTGGTATCTGGGAGATGCCTTATCGTCCTACACCATTGATGTACAAGGTGGATGGCAAGCAGTATTTCAACGAGCGTCCTGTCAGCACCCAGCAGAGTGGTTTCGTATTCGTGAGTCAGATGCGTTCATGGTTGCCAAGAGAGATTGGTGGCGTGTTCTGGTTTGCCAACGATGATGCCAACATGGCTGCGTTCACTCCTGTATATTGCTCTATGACCGAGCGTCCTGAGTGCTACAATACTCCTGGTGCTGATGCCTTGCATTTCAGCAAGAAGAACGCTTACTGGGTTTGCAACATGACCAGCAACATGGTTTATCCTCGTTACAGCCTGATGTTCCCAACCTTGAAGGAGGTTCGTGATAGCTTAGACAACAGCTATTTAGCTGCTCAGGCAGGTGTTGAGAAGAAGGCTCAGGAGCTTTATGCCCAGAACCCACAGGCAGCCGTGAAGTATCTCAACGACTACAGTGTAGAGAAGGCTCAGCAGATGTTGGCTCGCTGGAATCAGCTTTTCGAGTTCATGGTGGTAAAGTACAATGATATGATCATCAAGCCAACCGATAAGAATGGTAATTTCGAGAAGACCCCTTATGGTTTGGGAGCTCGTCCAGCCCGTCCTGGTTATCCAGAGAAGTTTGCCAAGCAGCTTGTAAAGCAGAGTGGTGATAAGTTCCTGGTTCCAGAGGAGAAGAAATAAAACAAGAATCTCCCTATAAGTTCAGGTGTCTATCACCTGGCTTATAGGGAGATTTTGTATATCGCTCCTTCAAACTTTACTTGGTGTCTAATGAGCTTTTCAATTTCTCAATATGCTCTATTGGCAACTGGGTGGCGGCTGATACCTGATCTGTAGATAAGCCCATAGCAAGAAGGCGTTGGGCTGTGGCAATATTAGCCTTGTTCTCACCCTCAGCTAATCCCTCAGCTAATCCTTCAGCTAATCCTTCAGCTCGTCCTTCTTCTCGTCCATCGGCAAGACCTTTCTGCCAGCCATCATCATATCCCGTCTTGATAACGCTGCGCTGATAGCGCAGATTCTCCATGTGACGGACATAATCATTCTTTTCCGCTACGGTCAACTTATCTATATCCAGGCATTTGCGGGCATCTGCCAAACCTGGGGCCTGGGCTGCCTCGCTGATCTCACCGGTCTTGAGAAACTCGATCCATTCATCCAGATTGTTCACCGCCAGCTTATCGAAGTTGTTCACGCAGAGCAGATAATACTCCGGGAATATGTCTCCGGCTTCGCGATTAGTCTTGCGACCCTGAGGGATTTCATCACCGAAGAAGAGTTCACTCTGTCGGTTGGAGAGTTTCAGGATATCATTCGGCAGATGCAGTCCCTGGAACATCGTCTTGCCATGATATACATAATCCTTGGCCTGTCCCAATGTGAAATACACGATATTGATGGAATATACCTTGCGCACCTTGTCGTAATCATCGCCCAGACTGATATTATCTGTGATTACCTTGGAAACTCCATAGAGCATACGGTGGAAATAGGTATGTTCCCGGGTATTCTGTATCTCGAAGATGATGAATTCTCCCTTCTCATTTTCTGCCAGGATATCCACTCTGTTGAATTTATCATTCTCGGTCTGCTGATTGCTCTCACTATCTAGGAATCGGTTGATCTTGAATTTCTCGTTCAGCAGCGAACACATAAAGCCTTCCAGCACGGCATAGTTTGCCTTGTTGCGAAGCAGGCGCTTCATCGCCCAGTCAAATCTGATATAATTTGCCATATTCTTCCTCCATGATTAATAAATATAATGCAAAGATTGTGCCAGCGAGCGCAATGAAAGCTTGCTTTCAAATTGCCGAGTGCCGCCAATCTTCTGCAAAGATACGCTGAATTTTTGTAACTTCCAAACATTTCAGAAAGTTTTTCTTTCTGCATCTTTTAGAAAGCATATTCTGCAACTATCTTGGCGGGAGGAGTCAGCATTCCACCTTTCGGGGAGAATAGGTCAACATATATTGACTAGTTAGGACATTCTACCCCGACTTCATAACCTTACTTCGCATCCGTGCCGATAATTCAAATCGAATTAATCGGACACAATAATGCCCTGTAAGGATTTTACTTGTTATTTTTGAAAAAAAACTTTTTCTTTTGCGCATTACGCATTGTGCTTCTAAGTATAAATCGTATATCTATTAGCTATATGGGTATAGTATATTAAGAAAAATAACTATATAATAGCTTGATAGATAGATATTTATGAATATTGTCCTATCTTCGATAGTGGTAGATCCTCTTTCTAATAGGAGTGAAAAACCCTGGTAGTGGCTAAACCTCTCCCTGCTAGTACTGCTTTCTTACGCTTCTCCCTGCTAGTGCAAAAGTTCATCTTTCTGCAAGATTACTCAATCATATCTACGGTTTACAATTCTCCTATCAGTGAAGCATCACGTTCTTACGAATGATAGTCATCGCTCCTATCAGCGGTGGCTGCCGCTCCTATCAGCGATACCCATCATTCCTATCAGCGTGGTCTGTCGCTCCTATGAGCGATACTCATCTTTCCTATGAACGATACTCATCTTTCTTACGAGCGATTGGCGTGCCTGATAAAAGAGTGCAAAAGTGAACATAAGAAGGCTGCCAGCAAGAAGCAGAATACTTCTGGCGACAGTTCTGCAGGTGGCGATTCTTCTACCGACGACGAGCATACCTCTGGTGGCAGTACAACGGGCGGCAGTACTGATGGTGAAGGCTCTGATGGTGACAATGTAAGTTTGTAGAACCATTGCATCATGGCATCATGGTAAGTATCATTTAATTTTATTCATTTAAATCTTTAAAATCTTTAGCGTATGACAGAAAAGAAGAGACAGACACTGAACGAGGTCATCAAGTTTGTGGTGACAGTATTAACCGCCCTGCTTGGGGCACTGGGTGTATCATCCTGCACCCTATAGTGAGGAGGACAGCTTATGAGAAAGATTGATATGATTGTGGTGCATTGCAGCGGTAGCCGCTGCAATCACCGGTATACTCTGGAGCAGTTGCATTTCTGATACCCGCACGCCAGCCCAGAAGGAGGCGATGAAGCTTCTCATCCTCCGTCTTCACCGTGAGTTTCCGGACATCAAGACCATTCTGGGTCACCGCGATTTGCCGGGCATGCAGAAAGCCTGTCCCTGCTTCGATGCCACGAAGCTTCAGCCTCTGCTGGCTTCATAGCATCTCATGAAATTCTCCCAACCTGTATGTTCTGGCAGGTTGGGGGAGTATCAAGGATACCGGAAAGTAAGAAGGGTCTATACGCCACCTTTTCATCGTGGCATATAGACCCTTGTCCTGTCACATAAAAAACGCAATCTCCAACTTTTTCAGAAACTTTTCCCGGAAATCTCTTGCGGGTTTGATAATAAAGTCGTAACTTTGCGGCATGGATTTTTAAAACAGATGATTATGAAGCAGGTAGAAGAAAGATACATCAGCTTGCTGACCGACTTCGGCTTCAAGCGAATTTTTGGAACAGTAATGAACAAGGATTTGCTCATTTGCTTCCTCAACAGCTTGTTTAATGGCAGACAGGTTGTGAAGGACGTATCGTATCTGAACCCGGAGCACGTAGGAGATGTATATACCGACCGCAAAGACATCTTCGATGTATATTGTGAGGGCGAAAACGGCGAGAAGTTCATCGTTGAAATGCAGAATGCTTATCAGGCGTATTTCAAGGACCGCTCCCTTTTCTACTCAACCTTCCCTATCCGTGAACAGGCACCCAAGGGGAACGACTGGGATTTCAAGTTCAATCATGTCTATACTGTTGCGCTGCTCAATTTCAACATGTATGAGGATGCCTTCGACAAGGAGAAAACCCGCCATCATGTACAGTTGTGCAATACCGGCTTGAGAAAGCAGGATGGGGAAATTTCTTTATCATATCTATGATATCAACTTTCTGATTTCTTCTTGGGTTAACCCCGTTATTTCCATGATGGTATTTTCATCCATACCCTTTGCCATCATTTTTTTGGCAATTTCCAGACTTTTATGATGGCTACCCCTTGCTTCACCTTTGGCAACACCTTCATCAATACCATTCATGTAATAACTCATCAGGACGCCGTAGTAATCATCAACTGCCTTAATACTTTCATCGTATTTTTCCCGCTCCTCACTACTCAAGAAACGAACATCTGGCAATTTTGCAAGATGATCGAATATCTTCTTCTGCGCCGTAAAAGGCAATCTTTCCAATACTTCCATATACTTCAAAACATAAATCCATTTTTCAAAACCTGTCTCGCATTCTTCCTCACTTTTATCAAAGAAAGGAAGAGAAAGATAGATGAAACGAAGCTTGTCAGAAAACATAGAGTCACTAGACTTCTCCCTCAAAGCAACGTCTGTCCTAAACTTTGTCACCTCATGCTCCTTTGGCATAAAATTCATGATGCAAACCACATAAACCAGTACAAACTGGTATAAAATAGCAGTTTCACTTGAAATTACCTCCATAATGGTTCCATTTGCCATCCCTGCGGAAAGCCGAGAGCTTTTAAGTCAATTTCGGGAAACCGAATGAACAACCATGTTATTTTGGGATAGCAATTTCAATCTTTTCTATCTCATTGAACATGAGTAGTCTCAGTTTCTTATCAAAACGATAAAGCATCATCACTTTCTTGAAGGATGAACCTTCCTTGTATAAATGTGCTGTCTTGGGCATCTTCAACAAAGGATACATATAAGCAGACAATCTGTAATAACCAATATTGTCAAGGTACTGTATGGCTTTGTTCCTATCATAAATCTGTAAACCTCGTGATTCAAGCAAATTAACGAGATTTTCTGAAGATTCAAATCGTTTTGTAAAAGGTATAAGATTTGCCATATTCAAATGTGTATAAATAAAAAACGCCTCGCACGATTTGAGCATTGTTAAGAGGCTTGGCGAGGACTGACGCTGCAAAGATACGAATAATTATTGAAATCACAAAATTTTCCGCAAGAAAAATCTCGCAAAAGTGAATATTTATGTTTAATAGTATAAAAACGAGCTGTAAAACCATGTTCTGCTTACAAAACAAGAAAGAAGGAATGGTATCCGATTATTCGGATTCTTTTGTATCTTCGCAAAATAGAAGTCTATACGCCACCTTTTCATCGTGGCATATAGACCCTTGTCGTTTTCCCGTGAAGTGCGGGTGAATATATGTTGCTGAGCAACTTATACTCCTTGCCCAGCTTAGGAGTTAAATAATCTACTTTATTATTCAAATTTATATCTACACGTTATGGACTTAAATTCATACCCAAGGAATTTTTTGCTGACATGTTCATTACTAAGATCATAATCTGTAATAATATCAGCAGTCCAACAATACCTACCTTCGGCTTCGCCATCATTCATAACTTTCTGGTCTTTTGACAAAACCAAATCGATGAACCGGGTTTCACAATCATCAAAGATACCATTATTTCTGACATTACCATATACTTTTGTAAGATTGCCTAAAACTACTTTTTGAAGCCCTGAGCAATATAAAAAAGCATTTTCCCCGATTTCTGTAACATCTGGGAGGACTATGGATTTCAGCATGTCAAAATGCAAAAATCCTCTTGAAGGAATCTTCTTACATCCTATCAAAGTAAGGTTTATACTCCCATCCCTTGCATCTCCTTCTAGAAGTCCGATATGTATTGCTTCCAATATTTCTTCATCCACATCGGGAGCAAGAATGAGATTGATGTAAGTCTTGCCCGCATCCAATTCCTTCTTGACGTCTTCCACAATTTGATCGCGAGTGATACCTTCGTCAGTCAGCGAAACAACAGTAGCATCCAGTGCATAACTCTTAGCATTTACTGTTGCTTGCGAGAATGTATGAGTTGTCAAAGCTGCTTCTCTATATTTCACTGTTACTTCGGAATTATTTTCAAAAGTACCATATAAATAGGCATTGCCCTTTTCATCAGATGTAAGGGCATAATTTTGATCCCATTTCATATCGCTGCTGCCCGCAGGAGTGAAATAATTGATGCTAACTGTTATTGGCTTATTTGGCATAGTTGCAATGCGCAAGCGGGAATAGTTGCGTGTTGCCTCGGCAAAAGATACATTTATACCCTGACCATTTGGGGTGATATTGGCTTTTCCCTCAATATATTCATCCGTTCCGGCAACCTTACCTTCTTTCAAAACTAATTTGCCGGCTTCCCATTTGTAATTAGGGGCATAATATACATGAGGAAAGGTTGGCACTTCGTCTTCTTTATAAGACAGTTCGCCACTTGCCAATTCCCAGCTACTGCCATTATATTTAAAAGCGGCATACTTAGTCCCTAAAGTCTTACTAGTCATCTCCAGAAGTAACTCATCTCCTACAGCCCATGAAGTCTTGCCAGCATCAGGTGTACCTATAGCACGAGTCTGTGAATCTCCGAATGCCGGAAATTCACCAACAACCAACTGTATGTTGTTTTTGCCTGTTGTTGCAGTTGTTTCTTCTATATCACTTGTGCATGACGCCATTACTATAGTAACGACTGCCAGCATGATGTATTGAAATATCTTGCGCATAGTTATATCCTCCATTGTTTATTTGAGTTCTTCTTCATTTGTCCAACCAGTCATATCATTTACGCTGATTCGAGTCAGTTCCACTTTATCTTTTCCTATATCGAGTTTGTAGGTGTAGCGCTCGCCCTCTTGAAACTCCGTATTTGACATCATTTTTGCATGGAAGTTTTTGTCGCCTATCTTGAATTTCACGAAAATCTCGCCAGCTTTGTATGAACCAGGGATAACGATTGCAGAAAACATACCATCGTCATGCTTACAGGCTTTTACCCAATCAGGATTGCCAGAAGGTGTACCCATTACTAATTGCCCATGGTCTGGGGCTCCAAAAAATCTAACACTGTTGTTTTTTGAATACACTTGTGGTTCACTAATATCCATATCAGGATAATCCGCAGTTCCAACATGATATACTATCGTGACCAGCGACATGCGATGCTTCATAGGAATATCTACATAATCTTTAGGGACATCGTACCAACATCCGGTTATTAAATCTGCAGCTTTCAACTGAGTCTCATCACTTTGGTCTGTATGCAAATTATAGATAGGAAAATTGGTCATATCAGAAGGATACCAAGCAATCAATTCGCATCTTCCCACTTTTTCCCAGCGAAGTCTTATGGTAGGTTCCCAACGGTATAACCCATTTTCTTCCACATATTTATATTCACCAGTTTTAGTAGTTTCATCACCGAAAATTTGCAGTACACTTATTCGGTCCTCATTCTCCCAATTGTCACCGTGTCCCAATGTATTGACACGAGTCTGCATACCTCCAACAGAGAAAGTGGCATTGATTTCCTGCCCTTTCAGCGTTGGAGCCATATCTTCATTTTGCGTACATGCTGTAAAGCCCATAGCCATAAGGCCCATTACCGCATAGGAAATTCTTTGTTTTATCGTCTTCATAATCTTCAGTTTTTTATTGTTAGTGAGTTAGTGAGCGGCCAAGCTCACTAACCCTGTATTTCCTATTTTCAGTATCTTATTTATCAGAATTATTCTAATTCTGCATCGAGAAAATCATTGTCTGCGCCAATACCCCAACCCGTTATGCTTGCATTTCCTATTACTATACTATTATTTCTAACAGAGATAGTATAAGTATATTTTTTACCACCTTCGAATCCATTTGGTAGGGGTATCTTTGTTGTATAATTGTTAATAGTATTTTCGTTATACAACACACTACAACTAATGGTCAATTCTTTGTTTTCGAACTGTTGCGGGAAGAGTATAAACTTGCAGACCCTGACATCGGTCAAAAGACCTGTTACTGGTAAGGTTTTTAGGGAAGAAGTCCCTGTGACTTCTGTCGCACCTGTTTTTACATTTATCTTACCCTGTGTCTTTATCTTGTCCAATGTTATACTTTGAAGATCACTCTTGCTGGCCTCTATACCTTCTCCTGCAATGACCGTAAATTCTATCATACTCATCTTGTGCTTAAAGCGATGATCTTTCTCTGGCAAGGATTCACCCACATTATTCAAGTCAGTGAAATTAACCATTGGCGATGCTTTACTGGCTGTTGCTCCCGAGGCAAAGAGAAAATCGTTTGCTAATAAGGTATTACTTGGATTGCTGTAATCAATAGTCCAATCATTTATTAACCAACCATCCTCATCGAATTTGTCATTATTGGGGTCATCAATGTATGGATAATACGCACTGAATGTCTGTTCCGCGTTATCTCTAAAATAAATAGGATTTGCCGAAACAAATTCACCATATCTGTCATATTCATACTTTACATTTGTTCCTTTTGTGTTTCCTGCGGAAGTGACGTACACACCGATAGCGTCGCCAGTTGTCCATTTGTCGTTGTCTGCAGTTCCACGGGTTTTGATATTGTTGGAAATATCCGCCTTTACTGTAGCAGCAACAGGACCATTGTTGCCAATACCATCTTCTT
>OCMB01000101.1_pt1 | contig 18336 bp, 15 predicted proteins | sample 1496101 | NCBI WGS metagenome assembly OCMB01 (sample SAMN01760949, study PRJEB22395) | human gut metagenome | reverse complement strand
ATCTCTGTATTTCCATACCCTATATCCACTATCATAACATTATCATTTAATTCGTTGTTATCTAATATTAAATTTCTTTCTGCTAGTGTTATTGGAATTATTCCATCAATATCTAAATCAGCTTTTTTGCAGATATTTGATATTTGCCTTATATATTCTCTATCTCCCAATATAACTTGAGCATTTATAATAAAAGAAGAAACTAAATTTCCTACAGGGTCATCAACTTTTCTGCCATCATCTAGCATAAATTTATCTGTTACTATATCTATAATACTTTGGCCTTCTGGTATATCAATGTCTTTTACTTGCATAAGTGCTGATGAAACATCTTTCATTGATACTCCCGAGTATTTATCTTTAATCTCTTTTTTTACATTATTTTGTACAATTGTAACATATTTACCAGGTATAGTTAAATATGCTGAATTTATTCTTAATTCTGTTTCTTTTTCTGTTTCCTCTATTGTTTTTGCTATGGCTCTTGCTATTTCATCTTCATCAATAATCTTGCTCTTTTTTATTCCATTGCATTTTTGCTCTGCAGAATGTAATAGTTCGATTTGATTAAAATTATTGATTTTTCCCATTACTAAGCTAACTTTAGAAGATCCAATATCAATGCCAACTATTATGTCCCCGATAGCCAAAATTAACTCCTCCAATTTATTGCTTTTACTTCTAGATAAGAATATTATATTTCAGAAAAAAAGTCAATAGTTTTGTCACATTTTTGTAATATTATTGTAATAATGTAGTAACAGTATTTGCTTTGACTTTTTTCGATATTTTTCTTAATTATTTTCTTCCTTTTTCTCTTTGTTTTTTTCTATTTTTTTCATGAATTTATCCACATAATATCTACGTATAATTGCAAGATTTGTGAATATTCTTCCAACAAAAACTACAATAGCAGCTAAATAAATATCAACATTCAATTTTTCACCTAATATTGTTAATAATATTGCTAAAATAGCATTACCAAAAAAACCTGTTAAGAAAATTGTAAGATTAAAGTTTTTCTTTACTGTTGCTAAAATTCCTCCAAACACAGAATCCAAGGCAGCTACTATGGCAATAGCCAAGTATCCAGAATATGTATATGAAATCATTGGCGCATACAAACCAATTACCACTCCTAATGCACATCCTAATATTATTGCAATTAATACCATTATTCTTCGTCCTCCTTCATATATTGTATTTCCAAGTTGCCTGTATATTTTTGTATTGTAACATTTTTTTGTTTTTCCACTTTTATTGATTGACCACTATGCTTGTGTATATCTATATATCCAGTATTCTTCAGGCTCAACGTACTCACCAAATAAGTTTGGTTTCCTATTGCTTTTATGGTGTATGGTGATGATATTCTTTGTTTTGGTTTTATTAAAATATACTTCTCCATAATATCTACTATATCAGTAGTTGCAATTATTCTTACATCATTAATAGAAATAGCTTCTGCTCCCGCTTCTCTTAGCTCATTTACTAATTCTAACAAATCATAAGCATTAACAGAAGATTCGTCTGTATCCTCTAAAGTAATTACTATTCCTTCTCCACTTACATCTGTTGTTCCTAGCAATATTTTAGATTGTAGTAATTCCTTATCTAGTAGTTCAGATGATTCTTCATTTGATTCTATTTTTTGATTATATTCATCTATTTTTGAATTAACATCATCTAATTTCTGGCTTGTTTCTTCATATTTGCTTTTCCATGATGAAAGCTGTTCTCTTAGCTCTGTTTCCCTCATGTTCTCTATATCTGTTTCATTTACTTCTTCCACAGTTTTAAACTGTACCAATAAAATAGATATAAATAAAACTGTAACAACTAATATGCTTAGTGACATTGTTATATTTTCTTTAGTCATATTTAATTTGATTTTTTTGTTTTTAAATTTCAATATGCCTCACCATTTCCTTTTCATTTTTCTAGATATTTCAAATATTTTGAACTTATTATACCTGTAAATTTAGGTATTTTTATATTCTCTGCCTGCTTAACAGTAGTTGGTGTTCCTGCTGCATTTAGAACCTGCACATATCCTCCACCTCTCATTAATGCTGAATACATTCTTAATGATTGACCTATTGCTTTAATTACAAATGGTGAGCTAACTTTTTCCCCATTTATATTAATTACATTTCCTTCACATGTAATAGAAGTTGTAGCTACTATTCTTTGCCCATTAATAGATATAGCTTCTGCTCCTGCATTTTTTAGCTCATTAACTATTGATTTTATATCGGCATCATGCACAATGTGCCTGCTTATATCATCAGTAAGGCTAATTGTATCCACTGTAACTGATGGGTCATCTTTTAATGTAACTATTACTCCTTCTCCAATAACATTAGTTAACCCTATCAACATATTATTGTTTTTTAATTCTTTCTCTTTATCTTTTTCTTCATCCTTATCTGCTGTAGCAGTTTGTCTAACATTCTCTAATGTTTTTTCCGCTTCTTGTAAATCTCTATATGCAGTATCGTATCTTTCTTTCCATCTTAGTACCTGGTCTCTTAAATCATTATTTGTAAATGTTTGACCAACTACTTTGTTTGCATTTTTTATTGTTTTTGCTTGTATGCATATTCCTATAGTTAATAGAAAACATACTATTCCTAATATAATTGCTATTTGTTTTTTATTCACTAGTGTACCTCCCTTTCTAACGTTGTACACTTTCTCTAAAGAAAGCATCATCTGTATTTAAGTTTATATTTACAAAAATCTCCCCAGGATTTCCTTTTTCTTTTTCTAATATTGCAGCTAAATAAAGCATTCTAGTTTCCAAATCTGAGCAATCGCCCAAATATGCTATCTTCTGCTCGGAATCAAAATACAATTTATAATTACTTTCGTCTGTAATATCTATTCTATTAATTAAACCAGATATATTTTTTACATTTGCAGTAGACATTATTTTTAATACCACACTTAATTTCTTTAAGTCTGCATTATTAAGCCTATTTCCCTCTGCAACACTTTCGCCACTAGTACTTAACCCTACAAGCTCTGGTAAATTATCGTTTTTTTCATTTATCTCTAAAATATATCCTTGGTTATTAAGATATATATACCCATTTCCAAATTTACTTGCAAAGGTAGCTTCTCTTTCTACTATATTTATTTCTACTTTATTTGGCAATATCCTTTTTATATTTACACTTTCTATATAGCCACTTTGTTTTATTGACTTTTTTGAATCACTTAAATTTTCTTTAAAAATATTTTCATCAGTTTCAATTCCAGATAAATCAACAACCTGTTCTTTAGATAATCTTTTATTTCCTGTTACATCAACTTCCGTTATATTGAATATTGGTGATACTGTTGCAAATACTATCATCGCTATAAATACTAAAAATAGGCTTGTCCATTTTAATATTTTGCCTATAATACTGGCCTTTTTTTCTTGCTTATTTTTTGTATATTCAGTTATCTCTTTATCCTTAGATATTACCTTTTTAGGTCTTTTATCTTTTGTTTTCTTACTATTCTTTTTATTTTTCTCTTCAGGTGATGGATACCTTGTAACCCCTATTATTATCTCGTTCTCTGGATCTATTTTTCTAACTTTTTTGGTATCGTCTATTTTTTTATTTTTCTTCTTCTTCTTTTTTCTCTCTTTTTCCTCTTCAACCTCAAAATCATATAAATCTCTTTTATCTTTTTTTATTCTCATTTAGTCACCTTCTTGTCTTTTTATGTTAGCTCCTAATAAACTTAATTTTTTATCTAATCCTTCATATCCTCTTAAGATATAATCTATATTATCTACTTTTGTTCTCCCCTTTGCCACTAATCCTGCTAACACAAGCGCTGCCCCTCCTCTAAGGTCTGTGCTGCTTACATTTGCCGCTGTTAGTTTTCTTGTTCCCGATATTATTAGTGTTTTTCCTTCTGTTTTGGTTTTTGCTCCCATTCTATTTAATTCTGTCGCATATTTAAACCTATTCTCAAATATATTTTCAGTTATTATTGATGTTCCCTTTGCAGCCGTTAGCATGCTGCCAAATATAGATTGCATATCTGTTGGGAATCCCGGATATGGTAATGTTTTTATTTCTACTGCTTTTAGTCTTTTTGGAGCAACTAATTGTACAAAGCTATCTCCAATTTCCAATTTGCAGCCGGTTTCTTCTAATTTAGATAGAACCGCTGTTATATGCTCTGGATTCATATTAGTAATTTTTACTTTGCCACCTGTTATAGCAGCAGCACACAACAATGTACCAGCTTCTATTCTATCAGCAATTATTCTATATCCTACATTTTTTAATTTTTGAACTCCTGTTATTTCTATTACATTCGTTCCTGCTCCTTGAATATTTGCTCCCATTTTATTTAGCATATTGCTTAAATCTATTATTTCCGGTTCTTTTGCAGCATTTGTAATTACCGTTTTTCCTTCACAATAAATTGATGCTAAAATAACATTTTCTGTTGCACCTACACTTGGAAAATCCAAGTCTATATTTGCACCTACTATTTTATCACATTTGCACTTAATAAATCCATATTCTTCTGTAATATTTACTCCTAATCTTTTAAAAGCTTTCAAATGCAGGTCAATTGGTCTTGCTCCTATATCACATCCTCCTGGATATGAAAATATAACTTCCTTAAATCTGCCCAGCAATGCTCCTGCTATAATTACAGTTGACCTCATTTCTCTCATAAGCTTTTCTGGAATATCTTTTTTTGTTATATTTTTAGAATTTATTTCTATTTTATCATTATTTTTATTAACTTTGCAACCTAAATATTTTAGTATTTCCAAAGTTATTCTTGTATCATGAATATTTGGAATATTATATAATTTTGTAATTCCTCCATTTAGAATCGCAGCTGATATTATTGGAAGTGCAGCATTTTTTGAACCTGATACTTTAACGATTCCATCTAACTTTTTTCCTCCATCTATTATGTAACAGCACATATTATCACCTTTGCCTCTCTTATTTATATATATTATGTTATATAATATGTTTTTACATAAAAAAAGTTAAAACTCCCACCTTTGAAATTTCAAAGGTGGGACTAAATTAATTAATCAGAGAGTACAATTACTCCAGTAGAAAATTTTAGTTCTCCATTTGTTTCTATATCTATTATACTCCCTTCACCGTTAAATGGCTTGCCTACAAGTATAGGTCTTCCAGCTATGGTCGTAACTTTGACAGTATTGGTAATACCATCGCTAAATCCTAGGACATTTTTTGAACCTGTTTTAGCTAGCTCAAGTTCTATACTATAGTTTTGCAACAGTTTTCTTACATTGATATCCATTGTATATGCTCTATAGCAATACCACAATATCAATTCAAAGTATGTTGCTAACCTTGAACCATATTCAGGAGCATATTTTTTAGCTATTCCAAGCCATTGATATTTTGTAATACCTACAGCCGGATTTTTTCCAATTTCGAACTTGATTTTTTTGTCTTCCGCAATAGAAGGTTCTATTGTGGAAATCCAATAATCTTTTTCTACTTTTTTTAGAGCTACTGCCACATGAGAAATGAATTCTTTTTCTCTTTCATCAGAGGCAACTTCTCCAAACAGCCAATTTTCAACTACTGCTTGCTTTTCTGCATCCATGTTGAAGAAATACCTTTTTAAATCATATTCCTCAACCTTTGTAAGCATGATTGTCGAATCAGAAAATTCACAATCGAATGTTCCACTGATTGTTTTACCGTTCAGAATCACATTCCTAAACCGATGTTTTTCTTGCATAATGCTTTCCTCCCATAATTAATTTTTTATGTTTTAGGATAACCGTATTCTATCACATCTTCTTAATTTTGTCTATATTAGTTATTGCTGCAATATATCCCTGCTCATAGCAATAATCAATTTTCTTTATATTAAACACACTAGCCTCTGCCAAATCCAATGTTAAGGCATAATCACTACTCTGTACTTCATATGCAGTTCTCTGATCAAATAATAAATCAATTGATTTTACTACCACTTCTATTAGACTTTTAGGGTCTGTTGTGTTTTCTGAGCTAAACCTTACAGACAAAACTTTTTCTGCTCCTAGTTTTCTTACTTCATGAGTAGGTAAATTATCTATAATTCCACCATCCACAAATTTATGATCACCAATTATTGTTGGAGCAAACATTCCTGGGTAGCTAGCACTTGCACGAACCGCTTTACCTATTGAGACATCATTAATATAGTTTTCACTACTGAAATTATCATCGAATGCATGATTAGTAAAAACGTATTTTCTATTGTTTTTTATATCAACTGTGGGCATTACTACTGGCATTTTTAAATCGGTAATTTTTCTCATATGCTTTAAAGTAGCACATTCATTAATTGCAATCTCTATATTTTCACCAGATACAATTCCTTCTCCAATAAGATTCTTTTTGCTTTTTACATTTGCCCAATAATACTTTGGACTAACTTTCATAATATCTTTCGCAAAATATTTAAACAATTTTAACATTTCATCTGTAGAATATCCCATTGCATACAAAGCTGCAACTATGCTTCCAATACTTGTTCCACCAATGTATTCAATTTCTATTCCATTTTCTTCTAAAGCTTTAATTACTCCTATATGTCCTGCTCCTTTTACTCCTCCGCCTGCTAACGCTAATCCTATCTTCATATTTTCCTCCTCACAACACAATTTTAATATTTTATTACTAATTTATTAAATTTAGAGTTTATATAAGCTTCTAATTTTTTCATAAATTCATCAGATTTTATTTCTTTTTTAGCAACCATATCTAAGCCCTTTTCCCAACTTGCAGTTAATTTAGGGTTTAGCATATCTGGCATAGAATTATTTACTACATCATATATTGCTTCTCCTTTTTTTGTAGGTGTAACTATTTGGGTTTTGTTGTTAATTTGTATATACTGAATCTTTTCTAGCTTTTTTATTATTTCTCCTCTTGTTGCACTTGTTCCTATTCCAGCCCCTTTTATTTGCTCTCTAAGTTCCTCATCTTCTATCAATTTTCCGGCATTTTCCATAGCTAGAATTATTGAACCAGAATTATATCTGGTAGGTGGATTTGTTTGTGCTTCTTTTATTGAATAATTTTCAACCTCTAGTTCCTGTCCTTTTTTTAACTCATTCAATATTTCTAATCCATTACTGTTTTCCACATTTTGTTCGTCATTTGTTGATAACTTATATTCTTTTGCAGGTTTTAACACTTCTAAATATCCCTGCTTTGTACATATTTTCCCAGAAGTGCTAAATTCTTCTTCATTTTTGTCATTTTCCACTTTTACCACTACAGAAACTTTACTAAACTCTGCTGGTGGATAAAAAATAGCTAAAAATCTTTTTACTATAATTTTATAAACTTGCTTTTGAAGCTCTGGCAATTTTTCGTAATTTTCATATCCTTGCCCAGTTGGTATTATTGCATAATGGTCTGTTATCTTGCTATCATTTACATATTTTGTTTTTATTAAATCAGTAGAATATTTTTCATCTATCATCTTTTTCATCAAAAATCCTACTTCTTCATCTTTGTATCCTTTTGCAATTCCATTTAAGTTTTTATTTATTACTTTTGCAACAGCAGTTGAAATAACTCTTGCATCAGTTCTTGGATATGTTACTAATTTCTTTTCATATAAATTTTGGATAATATCTAATGTCTCGTCTGGCTTTATTTTGAATCTTTTAGTACATTCATTCTGAATTTCAGCAAGATTAAATAGCAAAGGTGCATTTTCTTTTACTTTCGATTTTTTTATTTCTTTTATGTTTGCTTTCTTTCCCTGCAATGATAATATAAACTCTTTTGCATCACTTTCTTTTTTGAATCCGCTTTCATTATACAATTTAATTGATTCATTCATTTTTGAGTTTGAAGTTACTTTCCATTCCGCTTCAAAATTTTTATCATTATTTTTAAAATTTCCTACAATTTTATAGTATGGTGTTTTTACAAAGTTTCTAATTTCTCTTTCTCTTGAAACAACCATTCCTAGAACACAAGTCATAACCCTTCCCACTGAAACAGTTATTTTATCTTCTCCTAAATCTTTAGCCACTCTTTTACCATATATTATTGATAATAACCTAGAAAAATTAATTCCTATTAAATAATCTTCTTTCGCTCTTAAATACGCACTATCTGATAAGCTATCATACTCTTCTAGCGATTTAGCCTCTTTAATTCCTCTTTTTATCTCTTCCTCTGTTTGTGAATCAATCCACACTCTTTTTCTTTCTTTGCCCGAGACTCCTATCTTAGCCTCCACTAATCTATATATGTATTCCCCTTCTCTTCCTGAGTCGGTAGCCACATAAATTTGGTCTACCTCTTCTCTTTGTAATAGTTCCTTTATCACATTAAACTGTTTTTCTACATTAGCAATAACCTCATATTTGTATTCTTTTGGTATAAAAGGCAATGTATCCAATCTCCAGAATTTTAGTTTCTCATCATACTTTTCTGGATAACTCATTGTTACTAAATGACCAACACACCATGTTATAATCCAATTTTCTGCCTCTATATATCCATCTCTTCTTGTTCCTTTTGCATTTAATACTTTTGCAAATTCCATTGCTACAGACGGTTTCTCTGTTATTAATATTTTCTTTGGCATAATTCTCCTCTTATATTACAATAATATCCATTTCAGATGTAAATTTGTTATTGCCATATGCATATATAATGTACAAAGTTCCATCTTCTCCCATATAGAAAGTATCAGTATTTTCTACTTTATATCTTTCATCATTTATGTCTCTTGCAAAAACTTCATAACCAGAAACTTGGATATCATTTGCTTCTTTTATTGCTTGATTTATTTGATTGTTTATCTTCTTACTTACATCATCTTTTGTAGTTCCTCTTTGCTCTATTGCATCTTCTATTGTTGCTTCTTTACCTGTTTTCAAATTATAATTGTATGTTTGTACAATTGTTCTTTGTGCATTTGAAGCTTCTTTCAAAGTTGATTTTATTATTACAGACATTATATCTCCATTTATATAACCTGTATATTCTATAGTATAAACTGTATTTTCCTTAGCATTTTCAAATATTTCATTTGCCTTATTTGCAAAAACATTTTGGGTATTTGTATTAAACTCACTTGCCACATTATCTGTTATATTTATTATTGGCAACGCGATATTTATATCATAGTTTTCTTTCGTCTCTTGCAATTCAAAAAATGTATACACAATTTCTTTTGTGCTATCAATTTTATTTATACTGCTTGAATCATAATTATCTATATGAAATTTATTATCAAATATATCATTAAATTCCTTTTTTATATCCTCAGCCGTTTTTAATGTATTTTTTTTCTCTTCTGTTTGTATTATATTTTCTGTATTAATTACATTTCTTGGTTTGAATGATTTTTTTACTTGCGTAAATATTCCTATAATTATGCAAGCTGCACAAATAACCGAGATTGATATATATATTAATTTTCTTGTTTTCATTTTCTACTCCTAAATTCATTTTCTTTGTAATTATAACATGATAAAATTTAAAATTCAATGTTATAGCATACACTACTTAATTATTAAAGTGGGACGAGAACCGAACGATGCTGCTGTTGCTGCTGGTATGAAAGCCGTCGCGTTTAGATGCTGGACTGACAGAGCCATCTCTGCTGTAGTTACCTCCACGCTTCATTTGATAACTCGTATCTTCCGATATAAAACCCTCCATATTTTTTTATGCTACTTATCATATTGGCATAATCACTTGTAAATGCTTCTGCCATTGCTTTTGGAGTATCGAATCCTAATATTGTTTTATAATATGCTTCATCTTTATAATTTTTTTCACTTATTTTTTCAGTAAAGTCAAATATATCAATTCTTACAGGACTCAATGTTCTAAACTCCCCTCATTGACTATTTATCTATTTTATAGTAGAATATAAAAGTAATTTTATACAAGAAGTTAGGAGTAAAAAATTTATGTTATGTTCAGTATGTAAGAAAAATACTGCAGTAATTTTTATAAATAAACAAGGAGAAGATAACAAGCCTGAATTGCAAGGGCTTTGTTATAGTTGCGCTTCAAAAATGGGAGTAAATCCAATAGATTCTTTAGCAAAACAAACTAATTTATCTGATAAAGATATCTCAAATATGACTGAGCAATTAGAAACTTTATTTTCTAATCTATCTGGCAATGTTGATGGAGATGAAGCACTTAATAATGTTATAAACGAGAGTTCTGAAGTTGATTCTCCAGATGGAATTCCTTTGGGTTCAATTTTCTCGGGAATATTTAACCTTGGCGGTTCCGATAATACTAATACTTCAAATAATACACAAAAAGTAAAAGAAAAAAGTAAATCTAAGAATAAAAAGAAAAAGTTTTTAGATACTTACGGAACCAATTTAACTTACAAAGCTAAGAATAATCAACTTGATTTAGTAATCGGCAGAGATAAAGAAATTGAAAGAATGATACAAATTTTAAATAGGCGTTCTAAAAATAATCCTTGCTTAATTGGTGAACCTGGAGTTGGTAAGACAGCTATCGCTCAAGGTTTAGCAATAAGAATTGCAAATGGCAATGTACCAGCTAAATTATTAAACAAAGAAGTATATTTACTAGACATGACAGCTATGATTGCAGGAACTCAATTTAGAGGTCAATTTGAAGCTAGGATGAAAGCTTTAATAGACGAATGTAAAAGTGCTGGTAATATAATTCTAGTAATTGATGAGATACACAATATAATTGGAGCAGGCGATGCAGAGCATTCTATGAATGCAGCCAACATTTTAAAACCATCTCTTTCAAATGGTGAAATTCAATTAATCGGAACCACTACTTTAAAAGAATATAGAAAATATATAGAAAAAGATTCAGCTTTAGAAAGAAGATTCCAACCAATAAAAGTAGAAGAGCCTACTGTTGAAGATTCTATTTTAATCTTAAAAGGTATAAAAAAATATTACGAAGATTATCATCATGTAATTATATATAACGATATAATTGAAAAAATAGTATATATGTCTGAAAAATATATACATGATAGATTTTTACCAGATAAAGCCATTGATATTCTTGACGAAGCTTGTTCAAAAATAAATCTAAGTGATAAAAAATTGTATGACTTAGAAGTATTGAATAATAAATTAAGAGATGTTCAAGAGCAAAAAGAAGAAGCTGCACAAGCCGATTCAACAGAAGATTATCAAAAAGCAGCAGAGCTAAAAAGCCAAGAATGTTCTTTATTGGAACAAATAGACAAAATTAAGAAAGAAATGAAACCAAGTGTTCTAACTGTACAAGATATTGCAAATGTTGTCGAAAGCTGGACAAAAATACCAGTTAATAAAATAACAGAAGCAGAAACTCAAAAACTAATAAACCTAGAAAGTAATCTTCATAAAAGAATAATCGGTCAGGATGAAGCTGTATCAGCAGTAGCTAGAGCAATTAGAAGAAATAGAGTTGGACTTCAAAGCACTAAAAGACCGCCTTCATTTATATTTGTTGGTCCTACAGGTGTCGGAAAAACAGAGCTTTCAAAAGCGTTAGCATTCGAAATGTTTGGAAATGAAAACTCAATCATTCGTTTCGATATGTCTGAATATATGGAAAGCCACTCCACAGCAAAATTAATAGGCGCTCCTCCAGGATATGTTGGTTATGATGATGCAGGTCAATTAACAGAGAAAGTAAAGAGAAATCCTTATTCTATCCTACTTTTCGACGAAATAGAAAAAGCTCATCCAGATATATTCAATATATTATTACAAGTTCTTGATGACGGAAGACTTACAGATTCACAGGGAAATGTAGTAAACTTTGAAAATACTATAATAATAATGACATCTAATGCAGGTTCTACTTTAAATACAAATTCAATTGGTTTTGGTAATTCTGAAGCTTCAAAAAATAAAATGCTTGATGCTTTAAAAGATATATTCAGACCAGAATTCTTAAATAGAATCGATGAGATAGTAGCATTTAATCCGTTAACAAACGAGCAATTGTTACAGATAGTTAGCTTAATGCTTGCAGATACTCAAACGGTATTAAATGACAAAAATATTCAATTAGTTGTATCTGAGGAAGCTAAAAAGTATCTATTAGAAAAAGGAACAGATTTAAAATATGGAGCTAGACCTTTAAGAAGAGCTATACAACACTATATTGAAGATGAATTAGCAGATATGCTATTAAGATCAGAATTACAATACGGGCAAAAAGTTTTTGTAGAATTAGATAAAAATAACCCAAAATTGATTTTTAAAGTTGACTAATCATTAGTCACATGGAGGAAAAAATGAAACACGTACCAAATATATTAACTATATGTAGATTTATACTTATACCATTCATATTCACTTCAATATTAAACCAAAACTATTTATTAGCATTTATATTTTTAACTTTATCTGGTTTAACAGATGTATTAGATGGTTTTATTGCAAGAAAGTTTAATTGCATTACCAATTTTGGAAAATTAATTGACCCACTTGCAGATAAAGCTACACAAATTGCAACTTTAATAGCTTTAACATTTATAAATATAATACCTTATTGGTTTTTAATTGCAGTATTTGTAAAAGAAACTATAATGATAGCTGGAGCTTCTTTCCTATATGGAAAAAAGCTAGTAGTATCTAGCAGATGGTATGGAAAGCTAGCAACTGTGATATTTTATATAGCAATAGTTTGCTCATTAATTATAAATTACTTCAACATTGCATATCATTTTGATATTTATATATACTACATTGCTTTAGCTTTAACAATATTTGCTTTGATAATGTATTATAAAGATTTCTATACTAAAGGATACGTAAATAAGAAAGAATTGAGTACAAAAGATAAAGAAATTATAGAAAAATAAAACTCACCTTGAAGAGATTTAATCTTCAAGGTATTTTTTATTCAAAATTTTCTATATATGCATTTAGTTCTTCTTTTCCAACTAAACTTACTCCGCGTTCTAAATCTTCTACATCTATTTGCGGCAAATATTTAATAGATATTTCCGTTTTCTCTATTAACTCTAAATCGTTTTCATTATTAATTTTGTATATTGCTATATTATCATCTAATATTTTTACAACATAGTGTTCTCCACATTCATCATCTATTTCTTTATACAATATAATTTCATCACTATTAAAACTTTTTAAAGTCCAATCACTGTATAAGTTCATAAATTCATCTACTGTTAAATTCACCATTTCCTTAGTCACATTTTCTCTGGTTACACTTGTATGATCACATTTTTTATAATATTTATTAAAAATAATAATTGCATTTGGAGAAATCTTTTCCACCCATGAATTCGTATGAACCACTTCATTATTTATTTTTTCAATTGCCTTATCTTCTTCTACTGCTGTATTTTCCAAAGTTTGATTTCCATATTTCACATTAGCTTTTCTTATATTAAATAATACCACTGTTGCAAGTAGCACTATAATAATCACTGCAATTCCTACCATTATTGCATAATAATATTTCTTCATAACTTTTACTTCTTTCTCTTAATTTTTTATACTACTATTATTTACCATTTCTAATATTTTATACAATCATTAATTGATTTGTGTTTTTACTTTTATTTCTCCATTTTTGTTTATTGTAATGCTTACCTCTCCCATTTGATCAGTTCTGTATACTTTTACATTTTCTTTTTCTAATCTTTCAAGTGTAATATCTGCAGGATGCCCAAATTTATTATTCTCTCCTACTCCAATTAAAGCAATTTTAGGTGATACTAACTTAATAAATTCTTCTCTAGATGATGTTTTTGATCCATGATGTGCTATTTTTAATATATCTGCTTTCAATTTTTTTCCATATACTTGCTCTAATTCTTTTTCCGCTTCCACTTCTATATCTCCTGTAAATAAAATTGAAAAAATTTTGCCATTATTTAATTTGTAATTCATTTTACATACTATAGCATTCGCATTTAATCCACCTTTTCCGTCATCCAGAAATCTTTCTCCTGGATGTAATATCTCGAATTCTGTTCTCTTATCTATTTTTAGCTTGTCTCCTCTCTCTACAACAATTATTTTTATATTTTTCTTTTTGCATTTATTGATAATATTTAAATACTCTTGTGTAATCATTGATTGTTTGCAAACCACAACCTTTCTCACATTAATATTATCTATTACTGTTTCAAAAGCTTGGCAATGATCCGCATCAAAATGGGATACTATTATAAAATCGATTTTTTTAATTCTTCTGTCCAATAAATATGGCAGTAAAACCTTGTTTCCAACATCAAAACTGCTTGACGCGGTGCTTCCACCACTATCTATTAATATCACTTTGTTAGTTTCGGTTCGTATTAATGTGCTATCCCCTTGCCCAACATCTATAAAATTAATTCTTAGTTTCTTTGGCGTTGGAAATAAATTAATTATTAACACTGTTAACATTATAATCACTATTATTTTTCTATTTTTCTGCTTTAATATTATTGCAGCACAAATTAAATAATATGCTACTATTGATATTATTTTGGGAGTAATTACATATATTTTTGAGATTTCTATATTACTAAACCAATTTGCAATATTTATTATAAGAATTAATAAAATGTTTAAGACTTTGGCTGGTATAGCTGCAATATTTATAGACATAAAAGATATTAAAAGAACTATAATTTCTAATATTATAGATATTCCTAGCAATGGACCTGCCAATAAGTTTGATAAAATAAATGTGAGTGAAATTGTGTTAAATTGGTACATCATAATCGGTATAATAAATATGTTGGCACTTATGCTTATTATAATGCTGTCTTTTAAATATTTTAATAATTTATTTTTTATTGGAATATTTATTAATTTGCAAAATAAAATTATGCCTAATGTGCCTGCATATGATAATTGAAAGCCGATATCAAACAATTTAAATGGATTGTTTAATAATATCAATAAAGTAGAAATAGCCATTGCATTTATAACATCTGCTTTTCTATATAGCAAACTTGCAAGCATGTATATTATACATGAAATTCCAGCCCTAACAACAGATGAAGTCATTTGTGTAAGTTCCATAAAAAATAGCATCATCATAATAGTTACTACTCTTTGAGCTTTTATTCCCGCTCGTTTTTTAGTGAACAAAATACTAACGGTTAACACCACATAATTTATATGTGTTCCTGATACTGCAAGCATATGCGATAAATTGCTATTTTTAAAATCTTCCACTATTTTCTCATTAATTCTACTATTATCTCCAATTAATATTCCAATCCCTAATGCATATGTTTCCTTTGTTAGTAATTCTTGTATATTCTGTTTTAGCTTTTCTCTAATTTTATGTATAAGCAGTTTAAAATTCGATAAATTTTTCTGATGTTTTATTATTATATTTGTATACAAATCAACTCTTATAATTCCATAAACTTTATTTATTTTTAAATAGTTTTTATAGTCAAAACCTTTGTAGTTTCTCGCTTTATTTGGCTCTTGGTATTCTCCAGAAATTTGCAGTTTATCACCATATTCTAAACTTATCTCTTCTTTATTTTTCTTCAGATTCACAAGAAAATAATCGTCTTTCGTTCTTATTGTAAATGTATAATTATACTCCTTTTCTTCAATATCGCTTATAATAGTTCCTTCTATAGAAATGTTTTTATTATCATATTTTTTATATTTGCTTTCATAATTCAAATTTTTATTATACACATATATAGAAGAAATACACATAACTATTAAATACATACAAATTGCGTTTCTATATGTATTCTTTTTAAAAGATGTAATTAAGCTTACGATTATAGATAATATAACAAATAAAGGTATACTTTTACTTAAGTATACCCCTATTAATATTCCATTTATATATGCAATAGCGGCAATAAGTAGTGGTCTTTTCATTATCCTCTCTTTCTATTGCCCTATTTAAAATTTATATTAGCCTTCTTGCTGTAGCATATCTTTTATTATAGCTTCCTGATAGTAGTGTTGATATCTTTACACAATATCCCGTTCCTGATGATGCATGTATAAAATTACCATCTCCTATGTATATTCCACAATGGCCTATTCCATCCATTGTTTCGTAATCTAAGAAGAATACTAAATCACCAGCCTGTAAATCTTCTTTTGCAACATATTCTCCACATTTTGATTGTGCTGTCGCAGAATGGCTTAAACTATATCCAAATTTTTTGTATACATACATTGTAAATCCTGAGCAGTCAAACGAACTGCTTCCTGAACCTCCATATACATATGGATAGCCTAAATATTGTTTTGCATAGTCTACAATTTCTTGACCCATACTAGTAGTTTCAGTTTCTGTTGTTTCTCTTGGAAGGCTGCTTCTAGAAGTTGCTTCTTGTTTACTATCTGATAGTAAATCTTTTCTAATGTATCCTGTCATTGTGTCATACTTTACTTTGTACCAATCATTTTCTTCTCCAGTTACTATTACATCTGTATTTTTTATAAGAGTAGTAATTATTTTAGAATCTGTTGAGGCTTTTTCTCTTACATATACAGAAGTTGTATTTACATATTTTGTTGATGTTTTTTCATATATTACAGAAGTATCTTTGGTTTCTGTATTTTCCACATTACTTGTATCGTTATTATCTTCTTTATTCTCTTCTGGCACTTCACTAGGTGTACCTTCCTTTATTTGTTCTGCACCAGTAGATTGACCAATATTATTTAGTGGAACCCACCCTGTTACATCTTTGTAATCTATAAAAGCCCATTTATTTGTTTTTGATATTATTGTTATCTCTTCATTTGCTTCAATATTTTCAATAATATTTGCATTTATTGATGGAATCAATCTTAATTTTGATTTTACTTTAATAATAGATTTTCCTGTTGTTTCTTCAGTTACTGTGTTGCTAACTTCTTCAGTAGTAGGGTTTGTGTTATTTTCTGTAGTTTCTTTAACTTTTACATATTCTTTTTTTACATATCCAGTATTGTTGCCATGTTTTACTTTATACCAGTCTCCAGATTCTTCTATAATTTCTAGTTCTGTATTCATATTTAATAATTCTACTATACTCGAACTAGTTGAAGCTTCTTTTCTTAAATTTAAAGTTTCTGTATTTACTGTTGCTGTATCGGCATATGTATTAACTGAAAACATTATCATTAGTGTAATTAATATTGCTATTATATATAGTAATTTATGTTTCATATATAATACTCCTTTTGATATTTTCGGTATCAGTATATAATGAAACACTATAAAAGTCAAGAAAAAATAACAAGGTTTACGATTTCTCGTATCCCTTGTTATTTATATATTATTTTGATTATTACTCGATTATATCAGCAACAACACCTGAACCAACTGTTCTACCACCTTCACGGATAGCGAATCTTAGTCCTTTTTCTATAGCGATTGGTGTGATTAATTCGATTGTCATGTTTACGTTATCACCTGGCATAACCATTTCTGTTCCAGCTTCTAGATCGATTACACCTGTAACGTCTGTAGTTCTGAAGTAGAATTGTGGTCTGTATCCATTGAAGAATGGTGTATGACGTCCACCTTCTTCTTTTGTAAGAACGTATACTTGAGCTTTGAATTTTGTGTGTGGATGTATTGTTCCAGGTTTTGCAAGAACTTGACCTCTTTCAACGTCTGTTCTTTGTACACCTCTTAATAGAACACCAATGTTGTCTCCAGCTTCTGCTTGATCTAACAATTTTCTAAACATTTCAACACCTGTTACTACAGTTTTTGTAGATGGTTTAATACCAACTATTTCAACTTCGTCTTGTAATTTTACTTGTCCTCTTTCAACTCTACCAGTAACAACTGTTCCACGACCTGTAATTGTCATAACGTCTTCTATAGGCATTAAGAATGGTTGGTCAATTGGTCTTTCTGGTGTTGGAATATAGTTATCAACTGCATCCATTAATTCTTTCATGCATTGATATTCTGGTGCGTTTGGATCTGTTGATGTGCTTTCTAGAACTTTTAATGAAGATCCTTTTATAACTGGGATTTCATCTCCTGGGAAACCGTATTCTGTTAATAGGTCTCTAACTTCCATTTCAACTAATTCTAATAATTCTGGATCGTCAACCATATCGCATTTGTTTAAGTAAACAACGATATATTTAACACCTACTTGTCTTGCTAATAGTATATGCTCTCTTGTTTGAGGCATTGGTCCATCAGCTGCAGAAACAACTAATATTGCTCCATCCATTTGAGCTGCACCTGTAATCATGTTTTTAACATAATCAGCGTGTCCTGGGCAGTCAACGTGTGCATAATGTCTCTTATCTGTTTCATATTCAACGTGTGCTGTGTTGATTGTGATTCCTCTTGCTTTTTCTTCTGGAGCACCATCGATTTGATC
>OCMB01000099.1_pt1 | contig 18734 bp, 30 predicted proteins | sample 1496101 | NCBI WGS metagenome assembly OCMB01 (sample SAMN01760949, study PRJEB22395) | human gut metagenome | reverse complement strand
GAAATCATTCGTCGCATAGGCAAAAAAGCGTTATGGTTGTGTTCTACAGGCGATTTGTTGCGACAAGCAAAAGCGGATATGGAAGAACTTTATCCGTCGATTAAGATAGGATTAACCACAGAGGGGAAACTTGAAATCGGCGAGGATGTAACGATTTCGACCGTTCAGACTTTGAGCAAAATCGATCCGTCGTATTATAAAAACGAGTTTGACGTTATTATCTGCGACGAGTGCGCTCACGTTTTTTCTGTTCCGTCGAAACTACAAATGTTTGGAAAGGTTTTGACAAGTATTCCCGCGCGATTCAAGTTTGGATTAACGGCGACACCGACAAGAAGCGGGGGAGCGGATCTTATCAGAGCAATGTACGCATATTTAGGTTGCGATAACAACGGCGAGTTCGCTCCCGCATATAAAGTCCCGAAAGAAGAAGTAAAGACGATTACGGCAATACAAAAGAAAGTCGAACTGTATAACGGTTATGACGAAGTATCTCAAATGATGCAGATTTACGACACTTCGGGAATGATTGTCTATAACGACCTTATTAACGCTCTGTCGGAAGATAACGGCAGAACCGATAAGATTATCGAGAACATAATAAAATGCGACGCAGAGGGCAGAAAACAAGTCGTATTAACGCTTCGAGTTGAGCATTGCAAAATCATTGCGGAGAAACTGCTCGAACGCGGAATAAATGCGGTTGTTTGTACCGGCGCAGTCACAGCGAAAAAAAGAAAAGAAATTTTGACGTGTAAGACGGATTGGAAAGTTTTGGTTGCGACTTATTCGTTACTGAAAGAGGGAGTTTCGATAAAGGCTCTCGATACTCTGCATCTTGCAACGCCGATAAAAGAAAAGGCTATGATCGTTCAGTCTGTGGGACGAATCGAAAGATATATGGATAATAAAAAACAACCTATCGTATATGATTATGTGGATATAGATATTCCGTATTGCGTAAGAGCATACGACGTAAGACGCAGAGCGTTAAAATCAAGATTTTAAAGGACGGGTTTATGGATAAAGTATATAAAATCAAAGACACAGTAGACAACAATTTATTCGGCGAAATCGGCTATGACCTTATTCCGACGTTGGATTTGACAGTCGTAAAAGTCGTTCCGTTTGATTATGAACACGAACTTGTTCAGTATAAAATCAAACAGTTTTATAATAACCCTGAATGGCGGGATAAATTTTATAAACCGAATAAAAAGATATTTAAGGAACGTTTCGATTTAAGATATTCGAGGGACGGGCAGTTAAAACCCACGCCGACTTTTATTGAAATGATTACGAATTGGCAGTTGCTTATTGAATTGAAAGGCGACAGGTGGTTAGGATTTTCTACACTCGACACAAGCGATTCTTCGGTGTACTATAATAAAGATTTGCTCGATAAGTATTTCCCCGAAGAAATAGAAGAGTTAAAAAAACGCGATGTTTTAGAAGAAGTCGAGGTGACTTCGGATGCGGGATGATATATTTATACTTGATGAAAGAGGTAATAAACAATTATCACTTTCAAAACTAATCGGCGGCGGATATACAGACGCATGGTTTACGAATTGCAGAGTGCGTTACAGATTATTCTGTGGCGCACGTTCCACAAAGAAATCCTATAATATAATAGGTTGCGAGCCGATTATAAAAATATTATCGGATCCGCGCAGAAATATTCTTATCGCGCGTCAGAACGATAGCGATAACAGGCAGTCGACTTTTGAAAATATCACCGGGCGTATTATTGATCTCGGTTTGGAAAACAGTTTTAAGATTTCTAAAAACCCGCTCACAATCGAATACATCGCGACAGGTCAGCAGATAATTTTTCGTGGACTTAACAATCCGACATCTCTGAACGGTATCACTTTCGCTCACGGATATTTTACCGACGCGTATATCGACGAAGCGTTTGAAATTCCGACGTTCGAGGATTTTCGTAAACTCGACGGTTCAATCCGTGGTAAATTACCCGGCGATTTGTTTTTCCAAATCACAATGTGTTTTAATGCATGGGACGGCGAATCTTGGCTTAATGAAGAATTTTTCAAAGGCAGACTCGACGACGATTACGAAATGTTAGACCGTCCTGAAGTTCAATATCTCGACTACTTTAATCAAGACTTTATCGGACCTTATGGCAGGGGTTTATATCTCCACAAGTCAACTTACAAGATAAATGAGTTCCGCGCCGCAGATTACGATTTATCGGCTCAGGAAATGAAACGCAAGTCCCCGAAGATTTATCAGGTTGAATTCCTTGGAATGTTCGGTAATACAGGCTCGAGTGTTTACGACGAATTCAACGATTCTTTGATTCTTCCGTTATCGGCTTTTGTTGGCTCGGATAATATGGGCAGACCTGCAATGCAATTCTATGACTTTGCAATCGGTATAGATATAGGCTTATCCGACGGCGAGGGTAAGAAAATTAAAGTCGGGAAAAATGAGGACGCGACAAAGAAAGTTCGCGCGGCAACAACTATGTCGCTTTGCGCGGTTACGTCTGACCTCGAAAAAATGGTCGTTATCGACGAATACTACCACAGCAACAACGCGGCAGATAACGCTTGCAACACCGACGATCGCGAAAATTTAGGACTACCTGCTCAAGCCGATCGAATTATGCAGTATATCGCGAAATGGTTCGAGCAATACGGCGGCGGTTCGACAATTCTTATGAACGGTCAAGTCAACGTTTACGTCGATTCGGCAGACGTAGGAGCGCGAGCCGTACTTGAAATGAAAGCGCGTGAATGGGGCTTCTATAACCTACATTTCTTCGGCTCGACAAAAATCAGTATTCAATCCCGTATCGACTTTTGGCGGTTAATGATGGCTTACTCGTCATTCCTTGTCTGCGATAAATGTAAAAACCTTATCAGAGAGATAAAAAACGCCCGTAGAGGCAAGAAAGGCGAAGCCCGAGCCGACGTTGACGACCATATTTTAACTGCTACAGAATACGGATTCCAGCCGATTATCGGGCAACTGAAACGCTGGCGTTCGTTCAAAATACACTAAACACTTGCAGAACCATAAAAAGTGTGCTATACTTTGCGTATGAAAAAGTTTTTCAAAAAGATTTGGGGATATATTCTCAAACCCTTTAAATGGATTGCTCGAAATTGCAAAGATTGGCGCACTTTTGTCATATTTGCGATTGTCTACATAGTATTGAGTTCAGAAGTGTGGGTTCCGTATATAATTGCCTTATGCGTTGGATTATCCACACCCGCCGGCATTGCATTGTCGGGTTTTGCGACGGCTTGCTTTATTTTTTGGCAACTCCCGGGAACGCCGTTTTTGCTGATTTGTTTGGGCGCAACAGCGGGGATTAAGACACTATGGGATAAACATCGAAAGAAAAAATTAAAATAATTTTAAAATATTGTCAAAAGTAGTTGACAATATTTTTTTATTATGATAAGATATAGATACAAAAGCAGAAAGGAAGAAAAGGGCAGCCGCCCGAAGGAGTATAAAATGAAACTGTATGCAACAAAACAAGAACTTTACGATACTTGTATGAAAAGCGAAGCAGGGATAACTGTTATAGCTGTACCAGTTTACAGTGAGGATGATGGCGAATTTTTAGGTTATGAAAAGGAATATGTTGACTGATTATTAATATAAGTTATAAAACCGAGCGGTGGCGGTTATTCCACCGCAAAGGAGTTATATATGAAATACAAATACGGAATGCGTTTACGCGGGTTTTCGATTGGTTGGCAGCCTATGGACGGTTTTATTGAACGGCAAGACGACGCAAGAGGCAAGTATCACGATATTTTGATTTATAATCGCATGCTAACAACGGAAGAACTTAAAGCGTATGAGTTAGACTATATAGGCATGGAACACAACGGCACGACTTTACACGACTGTATGAAATTTATATTGAAATAATTTAATAAAAAGAAATAGGAACAAATGCAATTTATAAAAACCGCGCCCGTGCGGATAAACGCGAGAAAAGGAGTTTAAAATGAAGCGTAAAGAAAAATGTCGTGTTAAATCAAAATTATATCCCGTTTTTTAATGGGATTAGCAATTATTGTGGTTCTTATTTATTTAGCAAAATAGATAATCTCGACAACAATCTCCAAATAAAAACTTATACAACAAAAGAAAAAGCAAAACAAGCGTTTTAGCAAGTTGGTGGTATGGAGAAGAATTGATTGCACAGGGAAGAATTAAAATAGTTAAAGTTTTGGAAGGTATTGAGGAAGCGCAATGAATATTCGTAAAATCAAGAAAATTAAAAAAGACGGCATAATTAAAGAAATAACAGTTGATTGGGATAAATTGCCCTATGCGAAGTGTGATAGAAGATACCATTTCTGTTGCCCGAAGCCCGACTGTTGGAATAAAAAAGCACAATACTGTATTTATTAAAAAGGAGAAAAACGAATATGAAATGTCCGGTATGTAACGGAGAAACAAAAGTAATTTGCTCGAGAGCAACAGAAAACTCGGTAATCAGATGGAGAAAATGCGTTGACTGCAAACAGTCTATCTATACCGAAGAATTAGAAACCACGCACAATGCTTTCAAAAAAGCACAGAACAATTATGCGACGGGATTAAGAAAGTTAAAAGAAGGTAAGGAATAAAATGGCAAACGATTCAGTATTGGAAATTTAAAAACAACCAAATAATAGATCACGTGAGGTGGAATTAAAATGAGCAAGAGAAGTTTTGGTGATTTCGGGAAGTTTACCGAAGAGGTCTGCTATGAAATCACAAACAAAGTGCTATTCGCAAGCGGACGGACAGAGGATATAAAAACTATAGTTGTTTGCGACGGTAAATACGAAGCAATGAGATATGCCCGAGAATGGATTTTGTCGGGGAAAGTGTTTTTCAATGTAAAAGAAATCCTAAAACAGTACGAAGTGATAGAACATACCGCGTTAGTATCAACGGAGATAAAATGACAAAAAAAGAACAAATTAAAGAAATGATGTTGACAGTTCCGCAAAAAATCGTTGCTTATGACGGCAATCCTGCGGGACAACACTTATACGGCGAACAGCGTCAAGAAATAGCCGAAGCCCTTTACAATGCAGGTTATCGGAAACTTCCCGAAGATAGCGTTGTGCTTTCAAGGGAAGAACACGAAATACTTGTAAAAACGGCACAAGGCAAAATTGGTAATATGAAAGCAACTGACTTCTTAAAGGCTTGTATATCAAGCGGCATTATGGTAGAAGCAGTAAGAACGAAAGAACAAGATAAGCAAGCCGTCAAAGAGTTTGCGGAAAAGTTACAAAAAGAATTGCCTTGTCGAGATTATACATTCAACGGCAATACTTATTCAATGATTCTGACTTCGAGTGTGAAGTACGTCATAGACAAACTATTAAAGGAGTATGAGCAATGACTAACTTTGAAAAAATAAAGAATATGAGTGTATCTGAATTAGCCTCAGAATGTTGTAAAGGTTTAACTTGTGCTTTTTGTCCAATAAATGAAAAAGATACATATTTATTACTTAAACAAGATTAAGGAAACACTTGCAAAGGAATTTGCCGAGCAGGATTCGGAAGAACCCGACAAAAGGAAAATTTATATCTACGAACGAACTCTTCGGCATTGGATTGATAAAGCACAATTATCTGACGACGAGTGGCTCGATTTATACACGCTCATAGATTGGCAAAACGACGATTGCGTTTCTACTTTAAAAGCGAACGGCTGGGAAATTTTGACAGGCGAGGAGGATAGGCTATGACCGATACTCAAGCATTATTACTTATTATATTTATTGTTGCGTCGTTTGAGTCTGCGTTATTTTCAATAATCGCGGCAAGACTTGAAAAGCGTATTCAAAAATTAGAAAAAGAATTTGAAGTCAAACAGAAGTTATCTGTAGCCGAAAAGGTTTCTGCACCTAAAGAACAAATCGATGACGGTTTTGAAAATTATGATAAACTGAAATCTCAAATTGCATTTTTTAAAGAAGAAACGGAAAGAGCAAAATTGTCTTTAAATAAGAAAATAGAAGAATATAATCAATTAAGTTTTAGATTTTGTCAGCAATCTTACGAAAAGTATAAACTTCTTAGTAACTTTGTGGAAAAATTAAAAGAGAAATCTTACGTGAATAACTATTGCGAAGAGGTAATTCGTATAAATGATATAGATAAAATATTAGAGGAGAGTAAAAATGATAATTGATTATATCGGACAGGAACTGATTTGGAATTTAACCGCGACGCACCCATACAAGCAAAATCGCGGGAATTACAGTATAATGATTAATTGCAAAACCCCGAAACAGAACAAAGACACCTTTCGCTTTTTAAAGTCGCATCTCGGCGGTAAACTCTTAACCGTAGAAACTCAAAAATACCTTGACAAAAATACGGGATTAGAATACGTTCTCGTTAGCAAAATATCCGTTCCCGACGCATTTGGCGGTTTTGGAGAAGTGATCTTTATCAACGAATTCGCAAGAGGTATAAAAGAATGATAACAGAAAATATAAAACTTTGTGATTTTGTAGAGCGATTCGTCGGACACAACTCCACAGTATATCTCTACAAAGAACACTTTGAACTCAAAGACAAAATTCGCGTCAGACACGATGAACTACTTTGGTTTGGAAAGGACTGGCAGATTTCGTTTGCTTATGACGATTCGGACTACTTCAAAACACATCCTGAAGTTCTGCCTTGTCCGTATCGTGACGCAATTGTTGAGAAAGTAGTAACACCACAGAGTATTATCCCCGCAATCGGTGACGTGGGAATTGTTATAAAGGAAGCGGATAAATTATAATTTACAGCAAGGAAGAAGGCAGATGGTTAAAAGATTGGAAAATAAAAGGAAAGGAATAAAAATGAGAATGCCATTTTTTAGAGCAAAACGCAAAGGTCGTGAAGAAGGATATACCTATAGAAGTAAATATAAAAACGGCGATTGGGTTTATGGCTTAATTACGAAACGATACCCGGAAGAATATTGGGATAGACTAAATGACGAAATGACCGATATTCACGGCGTGAGCGGAATTGAAATCGATAGAGATACAATCGAAGAATTTACGGGACATTATGATAATAAGGGTAAAATGATATTTGAAAAACCGGATATTTGCATAAACGTTCCCTGTTATATCGGTCAAAAGGTGTGGGTTATACCTCGACACAACGGAAAACCTTACGGTAACCACATTTGTGAAGATAAGGTGCAAATGATAGGAATAACTTCAAGAGGTTTTTACGTAAAATTAAAAGATTATAACGATTTCAATAAAACTTTTAGGCTTGGTAAATCAGTTTTTTTAACAAAACAGGAAGCCGAAGAGCGACTTAGGAGGGAAGAGAATGAATTGCTACTGTGATTTGTATCTTGAAAAAATCGGTTTAAATAATCCTACGGTTGTTAAACGAATTAACAAAAACGGAGAAATCGAACGTCTTGAATCGCGTCGGCTTAGAATTTGTGAAACAGTAAAATTTTGGAAACGTTGCTTTGACATAATTTGGAGCGAAAAAATAATTCTACATTGTTCCACAAAAGATTATAGAGCAATGAGCCAAAAAGCATTACCAACTTGCTCAAGTGTTATCGAATTATTCGAGCAAGCGGGCGTAACGTGTGTGGAAGATAAATATTTTAAAGAAACTCCGACAACTTTAAACACAGCGCAAAGCATAGTTTCCGACTTAAAAAATTATATCAAATTGAATGGCTTTGTTTTAGAACACGAAGTAGAAATGCTTATGCGCAAATATGGCTTGATAGATCTATACAAAACAAAAGAAAATTAAAAATTTTTAAAATAGTCTTGTTATTTAGTTGACAAGGCTATTTTTATGTGCTATAATTAAGCCATAAAACGCAGGAGGGAATGCAACAAAAATGAAAGATTATTTTACAACAAAGGACAGAGCAAGACATTTCTTTGTCGTCGGGATTACTCAGATTATAAAAGATTTGGCAAACTCGGACGCTCTTAGCCCATTTGAAGCCAAAAACTTAAAGACGGCGGCAACTTGCTTGGATAAAGCAAATGATTCGATTTTCGAGCGGTTAGGGACTGCATATCGCAAAAAGGTTCTCGCAATGAATCGCGATAATAAAATCGATTTGGTAAGTCGGTACGGTTCGGGCGGTGTTACGATATCGAACGTTGCAAGCGAGGACATTGAACCCACACTCGAGGATTTGCGGTTGTGGAAATGTACGAGTTGCGATAGCCCGGATAAATTCAAGGATTGCGCCGTATATAATATGTGTGTTGCATGCGATTGTAGAGTCAATGACTACAAGAGCGAAACTTGTCCGTTTAAAGCGAACTACAAAGATAATTTGGATGTCGACGAGGATCTATGAAATGGTTCGGAAGAAGATAAGTATTTTTGAGCCGATAAAAGGCAAAACGTCAGTTGATAGTAAAATCAGACACATGCGAAAAGACGCGACAATGCGAGTGCAATGCGAGATAAGATTATGTTGTAATTGTATGGAAGAGTATTGTAGCGGAAAGCCTTGCGATAAACTAAAAGAAGCATATAAACAAGTAAAGGTGGAATGGGATAATGAGAGAAAGGAAAGGAGGAAACAGAAATGAAAGTTCTGTATCAATGTTTTGAAACGAGTTATCTCAACGATATCGAATGCAGATACCACGGTTGGCTACTCGATAATCCGCAAATGCGTTACGGCGAACTTCCCGCAAATCAGACGATAACATACACCACAGAAGATAAGTCATTACTGCATTTGTTGGAAGCCGGGTACTTCGACGGAATTTGGATTACCGAACCGATTTTCAAAGGCAAAAGAAAAATGGATAAGTTGACCGATTGGGAACTTAGATACGTGCCGAGAAGTTCAGAATACGGCAAGCGAATGAAATGGACTGATTTTAACTCGGTTACAAAGGTCTACGATTATCGCGAAATAAAGAATTCCGAGAAATTTACTCTTTCTCGGCTTATGCGGGAACTTCAGGCAAACGAATTTATAGAATTTTGTAAGGATAGGGGATTGGGAGTATTTCCTGTGGAGATAAAATAATGGCAATAAAATTACTTATCGGCGGAAGCCCATGTACATTTTGGAGCATAGCCCAAAAAAATAATCGTGAAACAACTGCAGAGGGTTTAGGTTGGGAATTGTTTAAAAATTATTTAATTGCAAAAGAAAAATTTAAGCCCGATTATTTCCTTTACGAAAACAACAAATCTGCGGCACAAGCAATTAAAGACCAAATAAAAAAAGAATTAAATGTTTGGGACGGTTCTTTGCTTATGGAAGATACAGGAGTAAGATATATCGAAATAAATTCTGCTCTTGTTTCAGCGCAAAATCGCCAACGTTTTTATGTCCATAATTGTGGTTACGTTGAACAGCCCGAAGATAGAGGAATATTATTAAAAGATATTCTTGAATCGGGCGAAAGCCTATCAAACAATAAAAAAAGTTATTGTTTAACTGCCTCATATAATGGAGCGTGTGCGTGGAACACATTAGAGCGCTGTCAGAGGGAAATGGTTGCCGAACCTATAAATGTTTGTAAAGGCGAAAAATCTCACGCAATTAAGGCTCAATACTTTAAGAATGGAATTGCAAATTTTATTACAAACGGCGGACACGCGGCAACGGCTGTTGCTGAGCCGGTAATATTTAATACTCCTCATGGATATAACAATGGTGGAATAAAATATGATAAAGCCCCTACACTCACAGCACTTGGAAGTTATCAGCATAATAATCATATTATTGAGCCGATTCGAGTTGGAGCATTGCCTCGTCCAAATGGCGAACTTTCGACAAGTCAAGATAAAACAGAACTATACGCCGTTCCCTCTATAAAAGATAAAAACGTATATGAAGTGAAAGACGGCTTTATAACGATTAAAGGTAAGCAATATCCTATAAAATTACCCGACGGGTATTACATTATCCGAAAATTAACTGTAACGGAATGTGAAAGGTTGCAAACGCTTCCCGATGGATATACGCAAAAAGAACCGACAGTTTCGGCAAGTCAAGCATATAAAGGTATTGGCAACGGATGGACGGCGGAAGTTATAATTCATATTCTTTCTAACGCATTGAAAAACATTCCGAAAGACGAGGAAATTATAGTTTTATCAATGTATGACGGCATAGGAACAGGACGTTATTGTCTTGATAAAATGGGTTTTACAAACGTTAAATATTTCGCTTACGAAATCGATAAGTATGCAAAAAAAATTGCATTAAGCAATTATCCCGACATAATCCAAATGGGCGATGCCTTTCAATTAAGAAATTTGGACTGGGCTTTAGAAATTTAAGGAGTAAAAATAATGAGAAAACTTTTAATAGCAATTTTATCCGTCTGTGTTTTAATCTGCGCAAGCGGTTGTTCGGAAGCCGAAAGGGTTAATCACAACATATCAAGGCAAGCGGAATATTTCGAGTGCGAACGACGCGTTACGGTTTATAACGCCCGAACCGACAAGGTGATAATGCTTATAGAGGGCTATATCAATATCGAAACCGATTATCAAAACAATGAACTTATTGTGACGGCAAAAGTCGGTCCGAGTACATACAAAAAGAATTATGTGTACCTCACCGATTATACGCTCTATGTGGTTGACGATATAAGCGGAACACATACAGATCCGTGGCATTACAAAATTTACTTTGATTTCAAATTACCGGACATAGAGGTCAAATAGACGATAAAGTTATGACAAATCGTGAATGGATAAATAGCCTGTCAAACGCAGACTTCGTAACATGGCTTGTAGGACCGATCGAGTGGGATAGCGAAATGGAAGAATATAAAGAGCCGCATCCGAGGTTGGAGTATTTGAAACGTACAAACACGAATTTTTTCAGTTCGTTTCAAGAATGGCTGAAAAAGGAAAGAAAGTAAATAAAAGTCGAATTTAACAATAGAAAGGAATTGGAATAAATATTATGAAAGTAGACATTTTTAATACAGACAAAAAATACGACATTATATACGCAGATCCGCCTTGGGCTTATCGAGTTTATACAAATAAAGATAAAGGCAGAACTGCAGAAAGTCATTATCCCACAATGAGTAAACAGGACATTCAAAATTTACCTATTCCTAAAATAAGCAATAAAAATTCTGTGCTTTTCTTATGGGTTACAGCACCTTGTTTACAAGAGGGTTTGGAACTTGTAAAGGCTTGGGGTTTTACTTATAAAACAGTTGCTTTTACTTGGGTTAAAAAATGTAAAAAATCGGATAAGATATTTTTTGGGATGGGGTGCTACACTCGATCAAATGCAGAGTTTTGCTTAATCGCAACAAAAGGGAAAACTTTGGAGCGTAAAAGCCACTCAATATCATCAATAATTTTTTCTCACGTCGAAGAACATAGTAAAAAGCCCGGCGAAACAAGAGAACGTATAGTCGAATTGTTCGGCGATAAGCCTCGCCTCGAACTCTTTGCTCGTCAGTACGCCGACGGGTGGGACTGTTGGGGAAATGAAGTATAATAAAAGGAATTAAATATGGAATCTATAAAATTAAATCTTAAACAAACGTTAAGATTGCTAACCGCAATAGAATGTACAAAACCGAAATTATTCAATGAAATAACACAAACTGCAGACAAATGCAGTACAGTTTATGCTGAGTTTGACTTGCAAGGCACATATAAATTGATATTTAAAAGCACTAATTCAAATAATTGCATACAACAATATGTATCATGGGACTCAACGGACAATATACATAATTATATTATGAATACTGAAAACAGAGTTTCCCCATGTGATTAAGAAGTGACATACAAATCTTCAGTAATATAACAATAGCATAAACTGCTTGACAACGCTACATAATAAGCGTATAATAAAACTAAAAGAGGTAACAATGTCAAAATTAAGAAAGGTTCAGAAAAATCCGTTGATAAATGCAATCATACATTTTGAAAGTATTGACGGGAATATCAAATGCAAGTTTGCTGGAAGTAAATTGTCCGTTCTCGCGGGTGTCGAAACAATAATGTGTGATTTCGCAAAGAAAACACAAACACCGCTGTTAAAGGTTTTGGAAATCGTGAGTTCGGCAATTAACTACGAAGCAGAACAAGAAAAAAGAAAGGAGGAGGCAAAGGCTCCGTTCGGGGCTGAATTTGAGTAATATGATAAAAATAATTAAACAAGGCGTAAAAGAATTCCACATAACTTGTCCGTATTGTGGTTGTGAGTTCACCTACGAAAACGAAGATGTGTGCAACTCCGAAGTGATTTGCCCATGTTGCTTAACAAATCTGCCACACAAAGGCATAACAGCACCATTCCCGATGCCGATTTGGTATAATCCACAGTTTGTACCCGACGGATATAAAATCAGAGGTGGATTAAACAAGCCTACTGATAAATGCGATGATTTGGTTTATCGCCCTTTCACGCTTCCCGATTGGGCAACGAAATCGGATAATTGGAGCGGTTGTGAAGGCTGTCCGAATAACCCGAAATATCTTAAAACACCTTACGTCGGAGATACTCCTTGTCAGTGGTGTCAGAAAAATCCTAACAAGGTAACTTGCACAAGTAACGCAAGTAAGGGTGAAATAAAATGATAAAAATGGAATATTTTTGCACTTGTCCGATTTGCGAAAAAGAGATTATCGGGAAAAATTTGTATAAAAAGCATCTTACCGAAGAAGTCGAGAAAATGATCACTAAGATAAATAATGGAATTCCTGATTTAAACGAATTCGGTTTAAGTATCACTGTAAATAAATCACCTTATACGACATGCGATTATCTCAATTTTAATAAATTTAAGCAGGAGGGGAAATCCAATGAAAAATAATCAGGAAATTCACATAACCACCGACGGCAAGACTACTTATGCCGTTTTAAAACAAGACGGAAAAGTCTTGAGCCGTTCTGAAGCAAAATGTCATCCCGACGACAAGTTCGATTTTGAAACGGGCGCGAAAATTGCTTTTGACAGACTCGAAATAAAAAAGGAAGTAGACGAGCCTAAAAATCTTTTTAAACCCGGAGATATCGTTGAATGTATTTTTGATTTTAAAACATTCGGAGCATTTCCGCCTAAAGGAACAATGGGAAAAGTAATAAGTATTACGAGGCAAGGCGTGTTGGTGCGTTGGGCAAAAGGTTCTACTTATGGCAACGGAGAGTGGTGGATTTCTGCTTGTGATATAAGAAAAATCCATCAACACGAAGAGTCATTTAAGGTCGGCGATATCGTCGAATATATTTCTGATGAATTCAGCCAATTTGATACAAAATATTTCCCCCATAAAGGGACTCGCGGAGAAATATTGGAACTTGACGATCATAAATCCGCCGCCGTAGATTACTGTGTGCGTGTTCGTTGGGAAAAGGGAACAACCAGCGGAAACGGAGAATGGTGGTGCAGAATAAAAAAACTAAAAAAAGTTGAGTCTAAATATTCTTTCAAAGTCGGCGATATCGTTGAATATATTTCTGATAAAGTCAGCCAATTTGATTCAATCTATTTCCCACCTAAAGGGACTCGTGGTAAAATAGTGGGACTTGAAAGCGAAAAAACTCCGAACAGATGCGCTCTTGTTCAATGGGAGAAGGGAACAACTTGTGGTGACGGGAAGTGGTGGGTTTTACTAACAATCATTAAGAAAGTTGATAAATTCCCTAAATATTCTTTCAAAGTCGGTGACCGCGTAAGGTTTCGCTCTTGGGACGATATGGAATCCGAGTTTGGAATAGAGCCTAAAACTGGGCGTATTAATATTCGCAATAAAATTTATTTTACCAAAGATATGCGCCCTCTTTGCGGAACTTATGCAACAATAGAAACAATGCGTAAGTATGAAACCGGAATAACAGAAGTTAAATTAAAAGATTTTTCTTGTAAAGACACTTGGTTAAGAATACATGTATTCTCCACAGATATGCTTGAACCTACATCGACTAAGGGGTATAAATCATGAATAAAATTCCCAAATGGCTTATGTTCGTATTGGCTTCGCTTTTGGTCCTTGAGGTCGTTGCTCTTGGTTTCAATATCTCGTCCTGTATGCCCGAGAGTTGCGGCTCTTCCGAAGATCGTAAGACAAAGGACGAGTGGATTACCGAAGTCGCAAACGCCGAAATCGAAAAGAATATATACTTCGGCTTTACAGAAACTACTTATCCGCTCGCTACAACTATTTCCCCCGCTAAACAATCCGAGCAGTCACAATATAATTACGTATTTATTCAGATTCGTAGCATTAATGAATATGATACAATCGCGCTCTGTTGCGTGTATCTCAAAGTCGTCGTTTCCGATAATCTGTCCGATTCTAAAAAAATCAAACAGTCGCAAATCTTAATCCAGCCAATCGATACCAAAATAAAAGTATTTTATAACTAAAGGTTTTTCCAATGAATATCAATTATCCTTACAATCTTATTTTAAAACTGTTCGGTAAATCCATCGACGGAATCGATACCGAGAACTTTACCGCTAACTTCCACAAAGCCGCAACTGCCGCAGGCGTTTCTCCACGCGATATCGATATCGTTCTGCTTCACGAACGCGACGGCTGGTCTTACGCTATGATAAGTAAAAAATATTCCTGTTCGCGTCAAGCCGCTCAGGTTTGGCTTCATAAGGCAATAAACACTATCGGCAAAGTCGAGTTCAAGCATTTCTTTTATTTGCCTTGCGACGCCGAAAATCCGCTCACAGAGCCTGCTTATAATTCTGTCGCGCCGGATAACCCGCTTAACGACCGCATATCCGAACATTGCTTCCCTTACCGATATATATGCGCGCTCGAAAAAGCCGGGTATACGTATATCTCGGATATCGCAAAACTTAGTCGCTCCAAACTACGCAAAATAAAAGGCGTAGGCTCGACCGGGGCTGTCTTAATCGAAGCCGTTCTCAAGGATATGCAAATCCCGCGCACTTCCCACGAGGTTCTCTACGCGATAACCGAACTCGCTAAAAAGTATAAAATTTCGTATCTTAACGTCGAGTATACCGCAAAGTATCTTCGGACGCTCGAATCGTATGCGAATAAGCCGGAGGATGAGTATTGATATGTTTCTACGCTTCGTAACAAAAAAAGATTACGCCGCTATGCTCTACACCGTTCTGTCGCATCAGGCGTATATGTGGTACCCCGGGAAAAGTTCTGCTCTCGATATGAAAGCAAACTCCATACTCAAAAAACTGCTCTGTAAAAAGAAGTATCTTTTCAGCGACGATTCACCGCTTAAAGAACAGCCCACTCGTCGCGGGTTCCAACTTTTGCTCAATTTCGGGTTTGTTTTACCGAAATATCGTAAGGAATTCAAACTGCTCAAAAACGGCGAAAAGATTCCGCTACTCGGCGAAGATTCTATCTACTATGTCTGACTTTTGCAATTAACCGGCGACGATTTCGTTTCCGGTTCTTTTGCTTTTTACCAAAAAAGGAAAACTACTTTACCAAAAAAGGAAATATCATATGGCATTAGCAAAAAACAATACGACCGGCGTGACCGGCGTTACCTTTGAAAACTATTCGCACAAGTATCGCGCATACGTTCATTTGGGCGGCGAAAAAATCTCGCTCGGGTATTTCGATACGTTATCGGAAGCCGCAAAAGCCCGTTCCGACGCTCAACAGTTTTACAAGACACCGCTCGTCAGCAGACTTCGACTTGTAGACTTTCTTTCAAAGAAATACGGACTGACTGCCGACTATACGCTTTCGGGCGTTTTAGACGCTCTCAAGGCTTACAAATTCGGCAACGAAAGTTTCCCGACGTTTGCTATCAATTATTTCAAAAATGCGGGTACGTTTTATTCCGAGCCTGTCTATCCGGAAATGCCCACACTACTACAGTGGATGAACGGAATGAGTATGAGCCGTATATCCAAAACGACCGGGCAGACGCCTACCGAAGTAAAGCAAACGATCCTTACGTCCATCTCTCAATTAAGGGGACCTCGGGTATGCTGATATTATTAATATTTATAATCGGCGGACTGCTCGAAATCGGACTTATCGCGTCGATTTTCATACCGTATTTTCGTCACAAAGCATACAAAGATATCGAGCAAAAAACTTTGCTGAGCAAAAACGAGCAGGAAATCTCTTCTCAAAATTCCCCAAAATCCGTCAAATCCGACGACGAAAATTCTGCCTCAAAAAAAACCCACAATATATAGTAGATTTTTTTCTAACGAGTTTTTGAAGTTTATGAATTTTTCTGCGACGACCTACGATTTTTAAGCAATATTTCAAACTGATTTTAATTATTTTCGGCATAATCTGCGTGGGATTTTCCTATGCAGATTTTTCTTTTGCTTTTAATTTTTGGTATCTGATCTTCTTTTTTTTGCTTTCGGGAGTTCCGTTTTTGTTTTGCGTTCGGCTTCGGGCTTTCATATTATATAAAGCGCACACGCACATATACGCACACGCACATATACGCACACGCGCGCGTAGGAATCGATTTATTTTAATTGTTTATTTTGATTGATTTCGATCTGTTTTTTATGAACGTTGCCCTCTTTTTGTCAACGCCTGTCAATTTGTAAGTTGTCTATATCTTGCTACATTTTTCTTGCTCTGAAATAATGTCGGGAAATCACTTACATACCACCCCCATTTTTTTTAGTCAGTTATATATAAAAGAGTTGGAAACTGACCCGTAAGAAACTGCCTGAGAGGTATTAAAAACTGACTAAATTTAACAAAAACTGCCTAAAATGGCTCTTTTTAGGGGCAATTTTAAGTTTATGTGTATGTTTTTTTATGGCAAAATCGTAGATAATTTCTAATAAAACGCTCGCTCTTGCGCGTAATAAATATATAAAATATATAAAATTCCTATACGATCCCATATACATACATGTAAAGGTTTTATGCGCAAAAGGAATTTATTACGCCAAATAAGGGGTAAAAAGAAAGAAAATTAAAGATAAATACAGTCGATTTTGAGAATTGTGAAAATTGCACTTAAATTTCAAATATTAGCAAAAATTAAAATTATGTCAGTCAAAAGTTTGCAATGTTTTAAAAAATTCGGGGCTGTCAATCAAAAAACTGCGAAATTTGCGATTTTTTCGCTTTGGCTCGCTTTCGGTTGCGTATCATGCGCATGAGGGGCTTCGGGCTTTTCACTTTGGCTGCCTGTGTGGTCCTTTTCTCGCCACCCAAAAAAAATTTCGGAAATTTGCAAAAAACTCTTGACATTTTCGTTTCGGTGTGCTATACTCGAGGCGAATAACGGGTTCGGAGTTCTCGCTCTTCGCTCGTTACTTCGTAAAATTTTGACTTCTTCCCTCGGAGGCTTTCCCCCTATGCAATCTTCCGATAACTTCGACGCCGCTGTAGTTTCTCAATTCTTTGCCGATTGTGGTTTTTCCGTTTCGGGTTCTTTGGGTTCTTTATCTACCCCCGCGTCTTGTGTTCGCTCTCAGCCTGCATTATTCCCCTCGATAGCCTATCGCCATCGTCTGCGTTGCTTTACCCTCTACTTTCAGGGACCGCATCGCTGCGGGCTTCAACGCTTCAATTTCTCTGAAGCCGATTTCTTCGACGCTTTCGAGAACTCTAAATTCCTCGGACTCGCCGCTTCTTCTTACGACGACGACTCCCGGGTTCCTTTCGATCAGTCCGATTTGTTCGCTAATTCAGGTCGCTCAGATCGCATTTACCCTAAACTCGTTTTTAAGTTCTTTTCCGTTACTCCAACCGTTTTGCACCTCGCTAAACGACTCGATAAAAAACGAAAACGGAAAATCTTTCTCCAGCCTAAACTCGCCGCAGTCTATAAGGCTCTCGGCGTCTATTCCTTTCCCGGTACCTTTCGCAAAAATCCCGAACATAGATTCTCTGCCCCCGAATTCGTTCGCAACGCTTTGAATCCCCTCCCTGACAATATGCAGGTAATTGTTCGTAACGCCGCTCTTTCTCACAACCTTAACTGGTTCCATTTGTATTTCGACGAGTTTCTCGATATGATTGGCAGAAAGGCGGTTACAAGGCGAATTCGCAACGAGGTCGAGAAAGACTTCAAGAAAAGAGTAAACGAGGCTCAGAGGGCGTAAAGAGGCGTTCAGAGGGGCATTGCGAGTTCGGTCGCAACACTCGGGTTTGGACGTTTTGGACCGCGTTCGCTCGCTAAGATTTTCTCTGTGTGGTTCTTCTTTCGTTTATTACGATTTGCTCCGTTTTGGTGAGTTCCTTTTCCATTTTTGGATTTTGAATTTTCCATTTTCGGTTAATATATTTTTTTTCTTAAAGGTGGTGCTTTCCTCTATGCCGAATAACGATTTCGATAACGATTTCCTCGATAACGATTCCGACGTCGTCACAGTCAAAGATCATCCCCCCGCTCCCGACTCGCCCGACTTCGCTTCCTCTTCTAAAAAAGGCTATAAGTCCGACGTCGAACCTAAGGTCTATATGGACCTGCTCCGTAAGCCTAATCGCCCCGATAAGCATATCAAAAACTTCGACTTCACCCTCGAGGACTTCGAGAACCTTTGCTCTGTCTGGACTCCAAAAAAAGATTTCACTCTTTTACTGCACTGCTCCGCTTCCGACCTCGATAAGTTTTGTAATATCGCCTATAATATGAATTTCAACGACACCTATGCTAACCTCATCGGCGTCGCTAATCTCTGGGCAAGACGCGCTATCTCTAACCTCGCTCAACGCGGGAATAATACCGCTATGGCTTGCATGATTAAACACTTCATGAAACTCGACGTCGTCGTCGCACCTCAGCCC
>OCMB01000098.1_pt1 | contig 18822 bp, 19 predicted proteins | sample 1496101 | NCBI WGS metagenome assembly OCMB01 (sample SAMN01760949, study PRJEB22395) | human gut metagenome | reverse complement strand
CAATATGGATGTAGCTATAAATAATATAACAACAACTATAACTGTTCCGCAAGTTGACTTCAACTTATTAAAGGAACTGGCAAAGAAGTTTGGCTGGGTTATTCAAACCGAAAAGAAAAGTGGAATTGAAGAAGCCCTAGAAGATGTTAAAGCTGGCAGAGTATATCATGCAAAAGATGCTCACGACTTAATCAAACAGTGCTTAGAATGAGAGGGTAAACTGCCGTTGTTTGACAAGCACACGGAGGCAGAGTGTATGGATATATTTGATTGTTGGATTTATATAATGAAGAATATGAACATGTTTGAGCAGATGCCATTCAGCGAGAAGTATCCAGTCTTCCGCAAGTTGGCAGAGATAGGCGACCTCCGCAAGCTTTCCCGCGAGGAGCTTGAGCTTTATGACGAGGACATCAAGAATATGCGTGATATATATGCCACCAGAAAGTTTGACGAGAAGAGAGGTATGGCGAAAGAAAAGATGGCCACAGCTTACCGCCTTTTGTCAATGGGTCTTTCTGAAACGCAAGTGGCAACAGCCACAGAGCTTCCGCTGGAGGAAATTCAGAAATTAAAGGAACAAGCCTGAAACTGGCTGAACTTTCAGAAACTCAAATGTAGGATATGAGACGTTTTTGTTAAGCATATACAGAACTTTCGCATGTGGTTTAAGTTCGGGCTGAAGGCCCAAAAGCTCTTAGCCCAGGGCATCGCCCTGGGTATAATAGCAATCAGCAAGGCGCCCTGTAAGGGCAAAAGCTTTATGTATTGCCTAGAGTTTTAAAGCTTTTGCCCTTACAGGGCGACAGGTTTTCGCCCGTAATAACCCAGGGCGAGGCCCTGGGCTAGGAGCTTCTGCCCCTTCGGGGCGTGTGGAGCCAACTTGCGAAATTTCTGTTTAATAATTCACAAAGGAACTTTTAGTTGAAATCAGCTTCTTATATGAGTATATAAGCTACAACAAGAACCGATAAATAAGGACGAACTGATCAAAGATTTTGATCGGTTCAATAACTCAAACATTCTATAATTGCGCAACCGCTGGTTGCGCAATTACATCAGTAAACTTATCTTCTCCACCCCCTTTTCAAGTATTTTTTCTCTAAAACCTAGGAAGTTACGAGGAAAAGTCGTAACTTTGCAGAAGAAAAGCTGCACTCGGCAAATTGAAAGCAAGCTTTCTTTGCGCTCGTTTGCATTTTCTTTGCGGCAAATTAGAAATAACATAAAAGTAAAGCAATATGGATGTAGCTATAAATAATATAACAACAACTATAACTGTTCCGCAAGTTCATTGCACCCTTATTCTCCACTTAGCATTAGCGACTATAAATAACTTTACAAGTCAAATGAAATGAAAATAATCTCTTAAGGGAAGATTTTATTTCCCTTAAGGAAAAATATATTTTCCCTTAAGGAAAAAAATAAAGATCCTTAAGGGAAAATTTTCAATCTCTTTTTTCCCCATTTTCCGGGAATTTCTCCTTGACTGTTGCTTTCTAGAATATTATTTACATAACGTAGTCTATATGCCAGCAGAAGGAAAGAAGAACTATGATGTGATTCCCCCTCTCACCAGCCACTTCGCAAAGAAGCGGTCGCTTACTAATCGGTTTAACACAGATACAAATGCAAACGTTTGCGCATTTCTTTTGCGTGATTTACATCAGTTGGAGAAACAACTCACCGATTTTCGTCGTAACTTTGCAACAGTTATCAAAGCAACAACTCTAACTGGATAAATATGAAGAAAATCTACTTAACACTCGTTGTCCTACTGGCAACCATCAATATGTTCGCACAGGGTTGGCCTGCCAACTATAGCGGCGTGATGCTGCAGGGATTCTACTGGAATTCCTACAGCGAATCCAAATGGACCAAGCTAGAAGCACAAGCTCCGGAACTGGGACAGTACTTCAACCTCGTATGGATTCCACAGAGCGCCTACTGCGGCAACAAATCAATGGGTTACGACGACCTCTACTGGTTTTCCAACTACGAAAGTTCTTTCGGAAGTGAAAGCGAACTCCGCTCTCTCATCAAGACCTTCAAGAATAATGGTATCGGAACCATCGCCGACGTGGTGATCAATCACCGCAAGAACGTTTCCACCTGGTTTGATTTCCCGGTAGAAACCTACAAGGGAGTAACCTACGAGATGAAATCTACCGATATCTGCGCCAACGATGATGGCGGTAAGGCCAAGAAAGAGGCAGATAAGCAGGGCGTAAAGCTCAGCAGCAACAATGATACCGGAACAGACTGGAGCGGAATGCGCGACCTCGACCACAGCAGCGAGAATGTGCAGAGCATCGTAAAGGCTTATCTCGATATGCTCCTCAACGACTTCGGCTATGCCGGATTTCGCTATGATATGGTGAAAGGATACAGCGGAAAGTTTACAGGTATCTACAATACTGCTGCCAAGCCTACCTATTCTGTAGGAGAATATTTGGATGGTGATGTCAGCAAGGTGAAGAATTGGCTCGAGAGCACCAAGGTGAGCGAAGAGATTACCAGTGCTGCCTTCGACTTCCCTATCCGCTACGTGGTGCGCGATGCCATCAATGGCAAATGGTCAAACGTAAAAACAGATGGTCTGGCCAACGACCCAGCTTACAAGCAGTATGCCATCACCTTCGTAGAGAATCACGATACTGAATACCGCTCATCCAGCGAACAGCAGGACCCTATCCGCAAGGATACCCTGGCAGCCAATGCATACATCCTGGCATCTTGCGGTACCCCATGCGTATTCTACAAGCACTGGATTGACTGCAAGCAGGATATCAAGGCGATGATCAATGCCCGTCAGATGGCAGGCATCACCAATACCAGCAATACTACCTTCAATGCTTATAAGGGCGAGGGATATAATGGTATTATGACCACCGGCACAAAGACTTCACTCCTTGCCATCGTGGGCCCTAACGCCAACAAGTTTGAAGTGTCTAACGCATACGCTGAAATTCTCAACGGCTATCACTATCGCTATTTCATGTCCAAGAAGGCAAACGTGGCTTGGGTAAATCTGGCATCAGGCGAATACGAGGGTGCACAGAAGGCAAAGCTCGTGGCTGTAAGCAATAAGGATAATGCACAGCTGGTTTATACCACCGATGGCACCGAACCTACAGCCAGCAGCAAGAAGGCAAAGAGCGGCGAGGAAATCGAACTCTCTATCGGAGAGACAACGCTCAAGGTAGGTTTGCTGGTAGATGGCGCTGTAAGCAGCGTGATTACCCGCACTTATCAGATTATAAAGCCAGTTAACTTCGAGCCATACGATATCACCGTATATGCCAACGCAGACCAGGTAGGATGGAACGATGGCTTCAACTTCTGGGCTTGGTGCGATAAACCAGATGAGAATCTGACCACCACTAAGAAATGGCCTGGCGATAAAGTTACACAGTGCAAGGAGATCAAAGGCAAGAAATGGTATTATCAGACTTACAAAATCAAGAGCAAAGACTATAAGGTTTCATTCGTATTCAGTACAGGTACCGGAACTCCACAGACCGTAGATTTTACGGATATCAACAAGGATACCTATCTGGAAGTTCTGAATGAGAAGAACAATGAAGGTCACTATAAGATCAAGGATGTAACGGCTGATATGCCTACTACAGGCATCACCGCAGCTCCTACCATCAACAAGGAGACAAGCACCAACAATGCCTGGTACACACTGGATGGTATGAAAATGAATCAGAAGCCACAGCAAACTGGCATCTATATTCATCAAGGCAAGAAAATCGTTATCAGATAAAAAGGCAAGAAAATCGTTATCAAATAAAGTCGTTCAAATCATTTACTAAAATATAAGATATAGGTTTCAAAGAGGTTTAGATTTATTAAAATAAAGGTTTAAGATTGTTGATTGAATAGAAGTAGGTTTTAGTTTGAATAAGGTATAAGATTGTAAGGGATAGGTTTTAGTTTGAATAAGGTTTAAGATTGTTGATAACAAGGTTTAGGATTATTAAAAAACTAGATTTAGGTTTTCAGGGTAAAGATCAAGCAGAAACGCCTGGTGTAGCAAATCAAAAAAGCTACATCAGGCGTTCTTCTTTTTATAAGTCCTCTTCCTTATCCTATCTCTGCCTCTGATCTGCTCCCCACATCAGCTTCTCTCTCAGCGTAGAGAAATATCGCTGGTTGCGCTGCTTCACAATCTTGATAGAGTGCGATGCCTTGCGGATAATCAGGCGGGTCTGCTCGGTCATGCGTTCGCTTCTTCCATCAATCGCCACGAGATAATTATGGCTTCGGCTCTCCACATCCAGCACGATCTCTGCCGTATCATTGATTACGATAGGGCGGATATTCAAGCTATGAGGCGCCACTGGAGTAAGACAGAGACTGCCACTCTGCGGAATGATGATAGGTCCGCCATTAGAGAGATTATAAGCCGTAGAACCCGTAGGCGTGGTCACGATAAGACCATCCGCCTGATAGGTAACCAGAAACTCGCCATCCACCTGCGTGCGGATGGAAATCATTGAAGCATCATCACGCTTCAGTACGGCGATGTCATTCAGGGCAAAAGGATAGCCCGCCAGAATGCCGCCCTCAGCCTTCACCTCGATGATGGCATGCTCCTCTATCCTGCATTCGCCGGCATAGAGACTATCCAGCGCTGAATCTATCTCGCTAGGCAGCACATCGGCAAGGAATCCCAATCGACCCATATTCACGCCGAGGATAGGTGTTCCCTTGGCTCCCACACGGCTCGCCGCCTTCAGGAAGGTACCGTCACCACCCATCGAAATAACATAATCTACATCAAAATTGTAATCCTCGAATACACCTGCTGCCTGCACTTCAAGGTGCTCCACCTTGGTAAGAAAGTCGTAGAAGAGACTTTCGATATACACTTCAGCCTCTCTTTTCTCCAGATAAGAGAGGATTCGCATGATGGAAGCACTCTTCTTGGCCTGATATTCATTGCCAAATATAGCAAATTTCAAATGTTGTTGTGCCATTATTTTGTTATTTCAATTATTATTCTTACATTTGCAGTTGCAAAAATAGCATTAATTATTGAATTACGCAATAAAAAAGATAAAATTATGGCTAAGGTATATGAATTTCTTGCCAACGGCTTCGAGGAAATCGAAGGATTGGCTCCTGTTGACATCCTGCGCAGAGGTGGCGTGGATATCAAGACTGTTAGTGTCACCGGAACAGAATGGGTAGAGACTTCCCACGGCATCACCATCAAGGCTGACCTCAAGTTTGAGGACATCCAGAGTTTCGAGGATGCCGATATGCTCCTCCTGCCTGGCGGAATGCCTGGCAGCAGTCATCTCAACGAGCACGAGGGTGTACGCCAGGTTCTCATCGCCCAGCACAAGGCAGGCAAGCGAATCGGTGCCATCTGCGCTGCCCCTATGGTTCTGGCAAGCACAGGTATCCTGAATGGCAAGAAGGCAACCTGCTATCCAGGATTCGAGCAGTATTTCAGCGACAGCACCGAATATACAGCTACCCTCTTCCAGGAGGATGGCAACGTGATAACAGGCGAAGGTCCTGCAGCTACCCTCCCATACGCCTACAAGATATTGAGCTACTTCGCAGGCGATGGCATCACTGACGAATTGCAGAAGGGCATGATGTACACCCACCTGATGGAAAGCAAGTAAAAGAACACAAAAACAAGAAATATGGATTATGTAATCATAGTAGCCGGAGGCAAGGGCCTCCGTATGGGAAGCGAGATTCCCAAGCAGTTTCTGCCAGTAGCAGGCAAGCCTATCCTGATGCGCACCATCGAGCGCTTCCACGAGTACAGCCCAGAGTTGAACATCATCCTGGTGCTCCCGGAAAGCCAGCAGGAATACTGGCACCAGCTCTGCGAGGAGCATCATTTCAGCATCAAGCATCAGATTGCCAATGGCGGCGATACCCGCTTCCAGTCATCCAAGAACGGACTGGCGCTGGTTCCTGATACCGAAGACGGCGTGGTAGGTTTCCACGATGGCGTGCGCCCTTTCGTATCTACAGAGGTAATCGAAGAATGCTACGAGACGGCACGCGAGGAGTATGCAGCCATCCCGGTATATGCCGTTACCGATACCCTGCGCTACATCGACCAGCACGGAGGCGGAAAGAATGTACTCCGCAGCGACTACCGTGTGGTTCAGACTCCCCAGACCTTCGACATCGGTCTAGCCAAGCAGGCATTCAACCAGGAGTATAAGGAACAGTTCACCGATGATGCATCGGTAGTAGAGAGCCTCGGCTGCCAGGTGGCAATGGTAGATGGCAATCGTGAGAACATCAAGATTACCACCCCCTTCGACATCAAGATTGCCGAAGCCCTCCTGAATCAATAGCCCGCCAGCGCAAGCCCGCTATCAGCAAGCTCGCCCCCGTTCCAGGCGATTCCATCGCCTGTCCCCCATATCAAAACCATCACAAACATGAGCAGTATTCTAGATCAAGACATCCAATTCCTACCTAGCGTAGGCACCAAGACGAAAGAGATTCTGAGCAAAGAGCTCGGCATCCGCTCGTATGGTGACCTGCTGGAATACTACCCCTACAAATACGTAGATCGCTCAAAGATCTTCCATATCAGCGAGTTAACCTCAGATATGCCCTTCGTACAGCTTAAGGGCAAGATCCTGAGCTACGAGGAAGTCGATATCGGCAAGCGCAACAAGATGCTCGTGGCGCATTTCTCAGACGGCTACGGCGTGGTAGATCTGGTATGGTTCCGCAGCGCCCAGTACATCATCAAGAGCTACAAGGTAGGAACCGAATACATCGTCTTCGGCAAACCGTCCACCTATAACGGCAGATTCCAGTTTGCCCATCCCGACATAGATGATGCAAGCAAGCTGCAGATTTCCGAGATGGGAATGCAGCCCTTCTACGGGTTGACAGAAAACATGAAGAAGCGCGGTTATACCTCACGAAGCATCGAAAGGATAACCCGCAACCTGGTCAGCATTCTCCCTCCACTGCCCGAAACGCTCCCCGACTTCATCGTCAACCGCCTGCATCTCGTATCCCGCGATGCCGCCCTCAGGATGATCCACTATCCCCATTCCCACCAGGAAATGCAGAAGGCGCAGGTAAGACTAAAGTTCGAGGAGCTGTTCTACGTGCAGCTTAATATATTAAGGTACGCAAGCGACCAGCGACGCAAATACCGCGGCTACATCTTCAACCGCATCGGAGACATCTTCAACGGTTTCTACGCCCATCATCTTCCGTTCGAACTCACGGGTGCCCAGAAACGGGTGATGCACGAGATCAGGGCAGATATGTGCAGCGGCAGACAGATGAACCGGCTCCTTCAGGGCGACGTAGGCTCGGGCAAGACGCTCGTAGCCCTGATGACTATGCTCATCGCTCTGGACAACGGCTATCAAGCCTGTCTGATGGCACCTACCGAAATCCTCGCAGAGCAGCATCTGCAGACCATCCGCGATTTCCTGCAGGGCATGGACATCCGGGTGGAACTCCTCACCGGCATCGTCAAGGGCAAGAAACGGAAGGAGATACTCGACGGACTTGCCACCGGCGATATCCAGATACTGATAGGCACGCATGCCGTGATAGAAGACCCTGTGGCTTTCCATCGCCTTGGCGTAGCGGTAATCGACGAGCAGCACCGGTTTGGAGTGGCGCAGAGAGCCAAGCTCTGGGCGAAGAGCGAGAATCCGCCCCATGTGCTGGTGATGACCGCCACCCCTATCCCCCGCACGCTGGCGATGACCATCTATGGCGATCTGGACGTGAGCGTAATAGACGAGTTGCCGCCTGGCAGAAAACCAATTCAGACGCTGCATAAGTTTGATAATCAGCTCACCAGTCTCTATCAGAGCATCCGCCGGCAGATTAATCTGGGCAGACAGGTCTATATCGTCTTCCCGCTGATCAAGGAGAACGAAAAGATAGACCTGAAGAATCTGGAAGAAGGTTATGAGACGCTGAAGCAGGCTTTTCCGGAGTTCCGCCTGAGCAAGATTCACGGCAGGATGAAATCTGCCGAAAAAGAGGCAGAGATGGAGCAGTTTGTGAAGGGAAAGACCCAGATCCTCGTTGCCACCACCGTGATAGAGGTAGGCGTGAATGTGCCGAACGCCTCGGTGATGGTAATCCTGGATGCCCAACGCTTCGGACTCTCGCAGCTGCATCAGCTCAGAGGACGAGTGGGACGTGGTTGCGACCAGAGCTACTGCATCCTGGTAACCGGCTACAAGCTTTCAGAAGAAACCCGCAAGCGAATAGACATCATGTGTGATACCAACGATGGATTCCGCATAGCCGAAGCCGACCTGAAGCTCCGTGGTCCGGGCGACCTGGAGGGCACCCAGCAGAGCGGAATGGCCTTCGACCTGAAAATAGCGAATATAGCCCGAGACGGCCAGCTGGTGCAGCTAGCCCGTACCGAGGCCCAGGCCATCATCGATGCCGATCCGCAATGCGAGCATCCTCAGAACTCTCTCCTCTGGAACCGCCTCCGAGAGCTTAAGAAAACCCATATCAATTGGGCAGCCATCAGCTAGCAGGAAGCTAAGCATTATCAAAAATAAAAAAGCAAAGAAATGGATAAAAGACGCAAACCAGCCATCCGGGAGCCTCGTCCCCACCTCACTATGGAGGAGATGAGATCCTATCTCACATCCCTAAGGGAAATAGAAAGCGTAACGGGCATCCGTTACATCAAGCTCCACGTTACAGCCAAGATGATTATAGGTATCCGCGAAGCATCGGGCAAGGAATTCACCATCAATCTCGATGATCTCTTCCGTGCCTACAACGAGTGCCTGCGCTTTACAAGTCCCGAAGTAAAAAAGTACATCTTCATGGGCCATTCACCCGCCGTGGCGCTGCTCAGAAGACTGCAAAACCGGCAACCATTTGATACAGAATCTTTCCACGAAGAAGAAAAGAAATGAAAAAATACCCTGTAAAGCCCTATTTGTCAAGAATACGAAAAAGAAGTTGCTAATAAAAGTTAAAAACAAAAAGACAGCGTTAAATATCAAGCAGATAGCGTTAACAACCTTGGTTTTTTGGAATATTCTTGTTATATTTGCAACGTCTATATAACAAAATCACATCTTAAGGCACTTGCTTTAGTGGTTTTGGCAGGATTTTTTGCTATATTACGTTCTGCACTTATTGACACAATGGACCTAAAAAAGAAAATAGAATTTAAAAGTAGTATGAGTTTTAGAAAGCAAATAAAGAAAATTTCGGTCGTGGCGTTGTTGGCGTTAACAACTGTACCCGTTTGCGGTCAGGACTTATTAGCCAGACAAGCTCCAGTTGACCATCGAATGAAATCATTGGATACTCTCGCAGTATCGCATTATCGACTGATGGAAGATCGAGAAAACCCTTCTGCAGAACTGTATGAGGATTTCTCCAACAAGTATGCCCACAAGGCAACCACATTGCCTGAGCGCTACCGTATCGACCTCCGTCACTTCTGTATGCCAACTTCTAGTCGTGTTGTCACAAGTAACTTCGGTTACCGTGCTAGCTTTGGCCGCCAACATAAAGGTATGGACATCAAGGTTTATATTGGCGACTCAATCCACGCAGCCTTCTCAGGCAAAGTTCGCATAGTAAGATACGACCGTGGTGGTTATGGTAAGTTCATCGTAATCCGTCACAACAATGGCTTGGAGACCATCTATGGCCATCTCTCTGAGCAGCTCGTTTCAGAGAACCAGGAGGTAAGAGCCGGAGAAGTAATCGGCTTGGGTGGTAATACCGGTAGAAGTACAGGTTCTCACCTCCACTTCGAGACTCGTCTCTGCGGCGTAGCCCTGAACCCAGCTCTGTTCTTCGACTTCCGCAACCAGGACGTTACCGGTGACTTCTACAATTTCAACCGTGATACTTACGAGAGTGAGTATGCTGAGGCAAATGCAGCCCGTGGCAAGATTGGCAACGGCGGCTATACCCGAGAGCAGGTAAACGGTGGCGAAGTGGGCAGATATACCACAAGCGCATCTGGTGAGAAGCTTTACCACAAGGTAAAGGCTGGCGAGACTTTGATGAGCATTGCTGAAAAACGTGGCGTTAGCGTAGAGCAGATCTGCCGCCTCAATGGCTATCGCAAGGATAAGAAGCTGTCTCCAGGACAGATTATCCGCTACTCTTAAATTACCAGTAAGTTAATATACAAACAAAAAAGAGATAAGCACTTCGTGATGCTTATCTCTTTTTTTTTGTCTGTATCTATTATATTCTCCAGCGGCCATTACATCAAGCCGAAGAATCGCAATACATCGTTCAGATTCGCTACAACAAGCAGCAGCAGGAGGATTCCGAATCCCACGTACTCTGCACGCTCCATGAACTTATCGCCAGGCTTACGACCCGTAATTACCTCGTAGAGGAGGAAGAATACATGACCGCCATCCAATGCCGGGATAGGAAGGATATTCATGAATGCCAAGATAATGCTCAGGAATGCTGTCATCATCCAGAAGGCGTGCCAATCCCACATAGAAGGGAAGAGGCTACCCAGGGCTCCGAAACCGCCCAGACTCTTGGCGCCCTCCTTGGTGAATACATATTTCATATCGCCTACATAGCCCGACAGCACATTCCAGCCATACTTCACACCAGCTGGGAAACTCTGGAAGAAGCCATAACTGATATGGGTTACCTTGTAATCGAGCATCACAGGATGATTGTAGAAGCCGAACTTCACACCCTCATCGCCTGCCTGAAGCAATACGCTGTTCTTCAGGGTATCGCCAGAAGCCTTCACATACTCAACACTGGCTGTGAGTGCCTTCACGCTGTCCTGATGAGAGGTAGCAGCGGTAAGCATATCGTTCACACGGCCCATCTCCAACTGGAAATCGTTGAAAGACTCCACTTTCTTGCCGTTTACGGTCAGGACCTTATCACCCTTCACCAATCCCAGTTTGCTGGCAGGCGAATCCTTCATCACACTGTCTATCTGCAACGGGATATACACCTCAACGAATCGAGGGCTCTCCTTGATCATGCTCAGCATATCGAGATCGCCAGGCAGATTCAAGCTCATCGGCTTGCCGCCACGGATGATATCCACACGGGTGGCTGTAGAGAGATCGCGATACATATCGCCATCATAGGTCTTGAACTCGCCCTTGTCGGTACCAACCAGGATATCGTGATCCTGGAAGCCCAATGCCTTGGCCTCTGTATTGAACTTCATTCCCTGGGTCATGTGCTTGGTAGCCACATAGTCGTCACCCCAATGGAAAAGAATCATAGAATAGATAAAGAGCGCCAGCAAAAAGTTGACCAGCACACCACCTATCATAATCAGCATTCGCTGCCATGCCGGTTTGCTTCGGAACTCGTATGGCTGCATAGGCTGCTTGAGCTGCTCGGTATCGAAACTCTCATCTATCATACCCGAAATCTTGCAATATCCGCCCAATGGCAACCATCCCAAACCATAAGTGGTATCAGAGTTCTTTGGCTTGAACTCGAAGAGGTGGAACCATGGATCGAAGAACAGATAGAACTTCTCCACTCTTACGCCAAAGAGCTTGGAGAAGAAAAAGTGTCCGCCCTCATGGAGCAGCACCAGGATGGAAAGCGATAGCATCAACTGCAACGCTTTGATCAAAAATACTTCCATTTATTTACTTTGAACTGTGAACCTTGAACTTTGAACTTGATGATTAGTCCTATATTCTGCGTTCATTTTTAACTATTAACTATTAATTATTAACCATTAACTTTCATCAACTCTGCGGCAATACGGCGCGCCTCGGCATCAGTCTGCAGATAGACATCAAGATCAGGATTGCTGTCGAAAGTGGCCTTTGCCATCGTCTCCTCGATGATATCCGCCATCTGCAGGAAACCGCATTCGCCCTTGCGGAAGCCGGCATTCACAATCTCATTGGCTGCATTCACGATGCACGACATATTGCCACCCTTCTTGATGGCATCAAAGGCAAGCTGCAGACACTTGAACTTCTTGTAATCAGGCTCAAAGAACTGCAAGTCTTGAGCCTTGAAGAGGTCGAGACGGTCGCCATTGAGATGCAGGCGCTGTGGGAAGGAGAAGGCATACTGGATAGGCAGACGCATATCTGGCACACCCAACTGAGCCTTCACGGCACCATCAGCAAACTGTACGGCACTGTGTACGATGCTCTGTGGATGAATCAGCACCTGAATCTTCTCGGCAGGAACGCCGAAGAGCCACTTAGCCTCTGTCACCTCGAAGCCCTTGTTCATCAGCGACGCAGAATCGATGGTAATCTTGGCGCCCATATCCCAGGTAGGATGCTTCAGCGCATCGGCAGCGGTAACCTTCTCCAGCTGCTCGTGGGTAAAGTTGCGGAAAGGACCGCCTGAGCAGGTAAGGAGGAGTTTCTCTACCTCGTTATCGCCCTCGCCCACCAGACTCTGGAAGATGGCGCTATGCTCGCTATCCACAGGAAGGATAGGCACGTGATATTCCTGGGCAAGATTGCAGATCAGCTCACCTGCCACCACCAGGGTCTCCTTGTTGGCAAGACAGATCTTCTTGCGAGCCTTGATGGCATGGATGGTTGGCTCCAGACCGGAAAAACCTACCATGGATGCAAGCACCATATCGATAGGCTCTGCCTGCACGATATCGCAGAGCGCCTGGGCACCGGCATAGACCTTTATATCAGGTTCATCGCTGAGCAGATTCTTCAACTCGTCGTAATGCGCCTCATTGGCAACCACTACAGCAGCAGGATGGAACTTATGCGCCTGCTCGGCAAGCTCCTTCACCCTGTTATTGGCGGTAAGGCAATATACCTCGTAAAGATCGCTGTGCTGCTCGATGACATCCAGCGCCTGTGTGCCAATACTTCCCGTAGAACCGAGAATACATATCTGTTGTTTCATTTTATTTAGAACTTTGAAATTTGAACTTTGAAATTTAAGCTTGATGATTGGTAAAGCAAATAGAACTCTTAACTTACAAATCGAGCAGCCCCTCTGGGATTGCCATTCTGATTTCCTTTCTTTCAGCACTCACCTCTTCTATCAGGTCGTTGCTGGCAGGAATCAGCAGTTCATCACCTTCGGGGGTTGTTACCTCGAAAAGGAGATTGAGCGTGGAATCATCTACACGATCCAGGGTTCCCACCACCTTTCCGGTTACGGCATCCACCAGCTGGAAGCCGATGATTTCTGCCCAGGTCATGTTCTCTCCATCGCTATCCGAGAGGTGGCGAGGGAAAAAGACCTCACATCCGGTATAGTTGCGCGCCTGCTCCTGCGTATCGATATCCTCGAACTTCACGAGCACATTCTCATCGTTCTTGAAGCGATACTCCTCCAGATAGAAAGGCACCAGGATGCCATCGATATCAAGAACAAGATATTCTGCATCCACACGGTCGAAGACATCATCGGTGATGGCAAAGGTTATCTCGCCCTTCACTCCATGAGGCTTGCCCAACTTACCTATCTTATATACTTCGTCACGTCTTATCATAATTTACTTGGAACTTTGAATTTTGTTACACCTAGTCGCTGACACGGGTAATCTTGGCACCCAACTGGTTCAGGCGCTGCTCGATATCCTCGTAGCCACGGTCTATCTGGGCGATATTGGCAATACGGCTGGTGCCGTTGGCGCTCATCGCAGCAATCAGCAGGGCGATACCGGCACGGATATCCGGACTCGTCATTCTGCCCGGACGCAGCTTCAGCTTGTGATCATGGCCTACCACCACTGCACGGTGAGGATCGCAGAGGATGATCTGCGCACCCATATCTATCAGTTTATCCACGAAGAAGAGACGGCTCTCGAACATCTTCTGATGGAAAAGCACACTTCCGCGAGCCTGGGTTGCCACCACGAGGAGCACCGACAGGAGGTCTGGCGTAAGTCCTGGCCATGGTGCATCTGCCAGGGTCATGATGGTGCCATCAATGAACGAGTCGATCACATAGTGCTTCTGTTCCGGAATGAAGAGGTCATCGCCCTCTACCTTCACCTTCACACCGAGTCGGCGGAAGGCATCAGGAATGATACCCAGGTCCTTCACCGACACATCCTTGATGCGGATGCCGGCTCCACACATGGCAGCCATACCGATGAAGGAACCCACCTCGATCATATCAGGCAGGATGCGATGCTCGGCACCATGCAGCTTCTCCACACCCACGATGGTGAGCAGATTGCTGGCAATGCCACTGATCTGGGCACCCATAGAATTGAGCAGGTGACAGAGCTGCTGGATGTATGGTTCGCAGGCTGCATTATAGATGGTGGTGGTTCCCTTGGCAAGAACCGCCGCCATGATGATGTTGGCAGTACCGGTAACCGAAGCCTCATCGAGCAGCATATAGCATCCCTTCAGCTTCTTGGCCTGTATCTGATATACATTGCGCTCCTCATCGTGCACAAAATTGGCACCCAGGTACTTGAATCCCAGGAAGTGGGTATCAAGACGGCGGCGGCCGATTTTATCGCCACCCGGCTTGGCGATGGTAGCCTTGCCGAATCTTCCGAGCAAGGGTCCGAACATCAGTACACTGCCACGCAGCGAAGAACACTTCTTCACGAACTCCAGACTGTCGAGATAATCCAGTTTCAGCTCATCACTCTGGAAGGTATAATCATGACGGCTGTTTCGGGTTACCTTCACACCGATTTCCTGGAGCAACTTGATCAGGTTGTTCACATCCAGGATGTCCGGCACATTGGTAATGCGCACGGGTTCATCGGTAAGAATGGTGGTACAGATCACCTGCAGCGCCTCATTCTTGGCTCCCTGCGGGGTGATGGTACCTTGGAGCGGATGACCGCCCTCTATGATGAAAGACTCCATAAGCTTGTCTAATTATTATAATCTGATTATCTAAATTACAAAAAGTGATTACTTTTTCTTCTTATTATTATTGTTATTGCTGCGAGCTGGGGTCTCCTTTACTTTCTCGAAGACGAAATGCTTGAGATCGAGTTTGATCTTGCCATCGGTAAATCTCGCCAGATCGGCAGCCACCTTCTGCTCATCGCAGGAACCATGACTCCACTGCATCAGGTTGCGATGCATCTGGTTGGCTGTCAGCTTCACCAGTTCATCTCTTTCCTTGCCCGGCTCCATGTGCTTCAGCTTCTCGAAGATTTCGAAAAGCATGGCACCATAATGGCGCACGGGAATACGCAGGTTAGGATATTCCACGGTTTCGGGCTTCTTGGCTATCTTTGCAGCATTGCTTACATCGAAAGGATAATCGATGTCAAGTTGGAAATTGCTCATGATGGCGAGATGATCCCAGAGTTTCTGCTCATGGTTTTCCAAGCCTCTGTTTTCCGGAAACATACGATCCATGATCTTGATGATAGACTCGGCACAGCGCTGGCGCTCCTTGCGGTCTTCCAACTCTACACAGTAATCCACCATCTGCTGAATCTCACGTCCGTATTCAGGCAGCACGAGCTTTTCTCGCGTTGTATTATAGTCTAATCCTATTTTATTCATATTTTCTTGCTTGTTTCTTTTATTATTCAGAGGATAACCCCACTATTCAAATCTGCGGATGCTCCCGCCATCCATCTCTCCTAGATAAGCTTCTTAGGCATCTTTGCCACGAAATCCTTGAGATAGAATGGTACGAAGTAAGCCACATCCTCAAACTTGCCCTCTACGAATCTCTTCTCGGCAAGCGGTGCCATATTCTTGGCAAGCGGCTCGATGCCCTCCACGAGATGCGCATGAGGATGGTTGATGGTCTCCATACACTTGGCTGCACCGTTTCCGAAGAAATATACATGATGCCCGTCCAGATATTCCTTGTAGGTTTCGGCATCCACGATATCAGCCTGGATAGGGCGAACCACCTTCAGGGAGCGGTCGAGCACTTCGGCATACACCTCCATGCGGCGTGCGTCGAGCATAGGTACGATGAGGGCATCTTCCTGTTCAGGATGTTCGCCAAGCAATACTGGCACAGCCATCAATTCGAGGGTTGGTACTGCGATGAGCTTCACCCCACGACCATAGCAGATGCCCTTAGCCATACTCACACCGATACGCAATCCGGTATAGGAGCCAGGACCACAACTTACAGCCACAGCCTCTAATGGAAGACCATGGGAATCGAGGAAATCAAGAGCCTCATCAACAAACACACCCAACTTAACTGCATGGTTAGGACCCGTGTGATCTTCTTGGTTGAAAATCACCTGTCCACTATCACTAATTGCCACTGAGCACACGTCCGTACTCGTCTCAATATTCAAAATACACGACATAATTAAAAAATATATTCTTAAATAAGTTGCAAATATACGCATTTTCTCGCTTTTTTTTGTACTTTTGCAGAAATTTAACGTGAAAGATTATATGATACAGTCAATGACAGGCTTCGGAAAAGCTACCGCGGCCTACAAAACAAAGAAGATTAATGTAGAGATAAAGTCATTAAACAGCAAGAATCTTGACCTCTCTACACGTATCGCCCCTCTCTACAGAGAGAAGGAGATGGAGATTCGTCAGTATATAGCTAAGAGCCTGGAAAGAGGCAAGATTGACTTCTCCATCTGGATTGAGAAGGATGCAGCTACAGATGCTACACCTATCAACAGTGCACTTGTTCAGAATTATTATCAGCAGATCAAGAAAATATCTGCTGAAACAGGTATTCCTGAGCCTACCGATTGGTACAGCACCTTGTTGCGTCTTCCTGATGTAACAACCAAAACTGATGTGGAAGAATTGACCGACGAGGAGTGGGCAGTGGCAAAAAATGCAATTTGCGAGGCTATCGGCCATCTGAGCGACTTCCGCAAGCAGGAAGGAGCTGCCCTGCAGAAGAAATTCACCGAGAAAGTGGATAATATCCAGGCTCTCCTTGCCAGCATTGAACCATACGAGAAGGCACGCGTGGAGAAGATCCGCCAGAACATCGTAAACGGTCTGCAGCAGATTCCGAATGTGGATTATGACAAGAACCGTCTGGAGCAGGAGCTCATCTACTACATCGAGAAGCTCGACATCAGCGAGGAGAAGCAGCGCCTTGCCAACCACCTGAAGTATTTCCGCGAGACCATGAATGAGGAAGGTCATGGTGTGGGCAAGAAGCTCGGATTCATCGCCCAGGAAATGGGCCGCGAAATCAACACCACAGGTTCCAAGAGCAATCAGGCTGAAATGCAGAACATCGTGGTGAAGATGAAGGACGAGTTGGAACAGATTAAGGAACAGGTGCTGAATGCTCTTTAATTTAATGTGGAAAATAGATTTGCTTTACTAATCATAAAGTTCAATGTTCAAAATTCAAAGTTCAAAGTAAGATGAAGAACGGATTATTGATTTTCAGCGCCCCATCGGGCAGCGGCAAGAGTACCATCGTCAACTGGTTGATGAAAGAGCACCCAGAGTTGAAGTTGGCTTTCTCTATCAGTTGTACCTCTCGTGCCCCTCGCGGCACAGAGCAGAATGGAGTAGAGTATTTCTTCCTGTCTCCAGAGGAATTCAAGTCCAAGATTGAGGCTGATGAGTTCCTGGAGTATGAGGAAGTTTACCAGGATAGATTCTACGGCACCTTGAAGTCGCAGGTAGAAAACCAGCTTGCCAAGGGCGAGTCTGTGATTTTCGACGTAGATGTAAAGGGTGGCGTCAATATCAAGAAGTTCTATGGCGAACGTGCCCTGAGCATCTTCGTGCAACCTCCTTCGGTAGAGGAACTGCGCCGCCGTCTGGTAGGCCGCAACACAGATACCCCTGAGGTAATCGAGCAGCGCCTTGCCAAGGCTAGCTACGAGTTGACCTTCGCTCCTCAGTTCGACCACGTAGTCGTAAACGATGACCTGGAGAAAGCCCAGCAGGAGGTTTATCAGCTCGTGAAGGCCTTCTTGGGCGCAGAATAGCAATATCAAAGAAAGGCCAAAGCAGCCTGCTTTGCTAATCATAAAGTTCAAAGTTCTATGTTGAAAGTTCAAAGTAAGAAGGTAGGAATCTTTGGAGGCAGCTTCAACCCCATCCATACCGGCCACATCGCATTGGCGAAAAGCCTCTGCGAGAAGGCAGGACTGGATGAAGTGTGGTTCATGGTCTCCCCCATGAACCCATTCAAGAAAGCTGCTACCGACCTGCTCGATGACCACCTGCGCCTGGAGATGGTAGAAAAGGCACTGGAGAATGAACCCCAGCTGAAGGCATGCGACTATGAGTTCCGCTTGCCCAAGCCTTCCTATACCTGGCACACCCTGCAGGCCATCAGCAAGGATTATCCAGAATGTGAGTTTACATTATTAATAGGCGGCGACAACTGGGCAGCATTCGACAAGTGGTACCATCACGACAATATCCTTGCCCACTACCCTATCGTGGTCTATCCCCGCCAAGGCTCCTGCATAGGCGAAGTGCCTGCCGGCGTGACCATCGTAGAAACCCCGCTGCTCAACATCAGCAGCACGGAGATACGCGAATGCATCAAGACCGGAAAAAGCATCGAAGGTATGGTTCCCGAATGCATCGAGAGCCTCGCCATCAAAAACTATCAGGCGCTCTGAGTCTAAAAGAGTGCCAAAACATCAATTCTCTAAAAATAGCAAACATCATCAATAGAAAGCTATGAGTTGGAAAGAAATCATCAAGAACTGTCTTAGTCTGGCATCAGCCCCAATCAGGCGCAATGCCAACTTCTTTGTGTCCATGTACATACTGGGCATGGTAAGTTCACTCATCACGATTCCAAAGAACGGAACGCTCTACGAGAACATGTTCCTGGAGCTGTTCCTGGACCTCTATATCGTGAGCGCCATCCTCGCCGTCTTCCCGAAGAAGGTGCGCAGGGGACTGCGTGCCATATTATACATTATATTATATGTCACGGCAG
>OCMB01000093.1_pt1 | contig 19690 bp, 21 predicted proteins | sample 1496101 | NCBI WGS metagenome assembly OCMB01 (sample SAMN01760949, study PRJEB22395) | human gut metagenome | reverse complement strand
GCAAGCAGAATGGTATATGATATATAATTTGCTTCAAGCAGCTCGCTTTGCATTTCGTATGCAGCAGGCAGAAAGACATAATAGTATTGAAGATTAGTGGAAGTGAGTCTATTGGTTTTTCAATGCTGTGATACATATCACAACCCTCATAACTCGGGAAGAGTCATCTTCTCAGGGGAAGCGGAGCTATATCCGGCAGTTGAAGCCATTTAATATATTTTATAAAAAACTCCCCATCTGTTTTCAGATGAGGAGCATTTTCTAGAGATGGAAGTCGATTTCCTTCAGCCATTCCTGCAATGAGGAACATTCAGGCGGTCCCATCCCGCACAACCTGGCGAGACCTTTGATTGGTCCGCCAACCTTATAGTGTAGTGGCTCTGAGCACCGGAGGGCGGTTTTCCTCTTCTTCCCTGAGGGGAAATGCTTACGTAATGAAGTTTTTTATTTAATTCCTTGGTGTTTACGTCAGAAAGTCGTATCTTTGCAGCAGTCTTTAAATATAGGAGGTTATACAATGATTGAAATTAAAGAAACATTAGTTATTAAAAGCGATTCCCCAAAGGTAGCCGAGTGGGTGAAGCGTATGAAGGCATATAAGGCAGCTCAGCTCCAAGATATGGCTAAACGAGGTTGCGAGGTTTGTGAAATAGCTATGTAATGGATGCATTTGAATATAGATTTACAAGCAAGACAGGTGATATATATATCGTGCGAATTCTGAATGATGGAGCGAGATTTTTGTCATCTGAAATGATTTCCGCCTTAGAAAAGTCTGATGTTGAGGTATGGGGAATATATCTCAACAGAGTAGGTAGTTATAAACATGTGACAGGGATTCGGGATTTATCACTTATCTCTAATCAAATTTATAGCTTCTTCAGGTCTCATGACAATGCGATATTGTATTATGTATGCGATGATATAGCCGATGTTCCGATGAATGCTCGCAAAAAGGCAGAAGGCTTTTCGGTACAGTATTATCGTAACAGACTTTTTACTAGTTTGTTTTATAAGCTTCAAGGGGTATTAGATATGAATGTTGTTGATTTACCAATTTGCATTGATGCTTGTGGTAACGATATGTATATTCATATAATGGTTCGCGAAGAACAATTGGATGTTGCTAAGAGAATCAAGCAAGACGTGCTTGATGGTTTTAGCAAATAGGGCAGACTTTCTTACCCGCATGAAAGATGGGGATAAGGACTATAAGTCTATGTTTCCATGTTACTATGTTGAAAAAATAGATGAGGTGAAGGAGTGCGCTTAGGCAATCCTTCACCCTAAAAGATAACGCAAACGAGCGCAATGAAAGCTGGCTTTCAAATTGCCGAGTGCAGCTTATCTTCTGCAAAACGATAATAAAATAACTTTTTTCAAAAACAGATACGTGTAACTACTTGTAAAATAGTGAGGACGCTGTAATGGTGATATACTATCTATTTTGGGATTGGGAAGCTTATCAGAACTTGCAAAATCAAAATTATTTGGCGGGTGTTATTGCTAATGCGATGAATGCAAATATGCTATATCCTATCCAATTGGATAATCAAGAAAAATCTTGATTTAAAATTATAATGCGCCAGCCGACAAACACTTGCAATTTTATTGTGTTAATTTGTGACAGGTAATGAATTTAAATAATGCGTATGAATAGTCTAGTTGTAATGGTTGGTATTAAAGATGCCAACAATAACGTTCAATTATTGGGTACAGGTTTCGCTCTTCCGAAGAAAGGATACTTTGTGACTTGTCGCCATGTATTGGGTGATAGAACAGATCATATAGTCTTAGTGCTTGCAGATCGGTATGACTCTGATGGTTATCAAGATGCTTCAAAACATAAATGTAGGATGATTGATGTGAAAGCAGTAGATAGTGTGAATCCTCTTTGTGATTTAATAATACTAAAGACGGATTCTGTAACATTAGACATCCCTTCTTTGGGGGATTTAGATGCAATTCAGGTTGGTGACGAAGTTGATATTGTGGGCTTTCCACATTGCGTAAATGATTGGCAAATGCACATTCTGACAGTACAGAGGACTAGAGTTGGTGCAAAAGTGTTGAGAGAATCTCAAACCATAAAGTATAAGTATGCTATTTTGAATGTTCAAACTCGTCCTGGTCAATCAGGTTCTTTGGTTTATAGTCCACGTTTGCAAAAAGTCATAGGTATTCTCGTCGGAGGTTATTCTATATCTAGTGGTATAAGCTTGGGTGGGATAAATCCTTTTGAACTTAACCAAACTTCTTTTTGTTTGAGTGCACAGTATATTAATGAAATGTTAGCAGAGTGATGGAAATAGTTAGTGAGAGCTTAGATGAATGGTTGTCTACATTGAAACCATTTCAGAGAAACACAATAAAAAATCTTCTCCAGAACAATGATGGAAATGAAGAGAAAGTTGCGGAATTATGGCTGAATAGCTTTGGACCAATAAATACTGCTACTTATGGTGGTGTTCCAACTTCCGCTTCAAATAAAAACTATTTCAAAAGTTTGAAATCAGAATTAAACAAATTGATATGTGGTGATGAAGACTATGAAGAGGAGAAAAAGCAAATATTGGATGGAGGACATTTGCTTAATGTTGCTGCCTCAGCTAAAATAGCTTCATTGTTGGCACCTGTTATTGGTGTAAGCATTTCTGTGCTAGCTCCAGCTATTGTACTGATGCTCCATGTGATAAGCAAAGTGTCTGTCAATGCTTATTGTAATATGGTGAGATGATTATTTGTGCGCTATTTTGCATAGCTTTTTTAAAATATATTTGAATGTATAGTACTGAGCCTTACTTTTTAAAGTAGGCTCAGTAAATAATAAAGTAAGCTGATATGAAATTAGAACAAGTAAGGATAAAAGGTTTGTGGCATGAGTATGATATTGATTGGAAACTATATCCTGATGTCAATATTTTGGTAGGTGGAAATGGAACAGGAAAAAGTACTGTCTTAGATTTGATTCATACTGTTATTCCTCCATATCGAATGAGTCAATTTTATTCTCGTAAGGCAGAAAAAATTACTATAGCATTAGAAAATGATTATAGAATTGAGTGTATAAATTTTGAGGATTCATTTTCAAATTTGGAGGAAAAAGCCAAACAGGATCCCTCTTATAATAAGTTATACCAAGATATTTCCAATAATCTCAAAAAACAGAATAAAAACGTTTTAGATTTGGCTATTGACGCTAGTTTTACTCAATTTTTGCATGAGGATATAAATATAACTAAACGTGTTATGGAGTCAAAGATGAGGGTTGATGTGATTGATACTTTTGATTCTCCAATAAATGAGAAAGAGGACTTTTCTTTGTCATTTAAAGAATTGCAAAAGGAAAGACCATTGACAGTTATGGATAAAGCTTTATTTGATTGTATGGAGCAATATTCTTTTTATATTGGAAAACTGGCTTCAATTTTGGAATCTAGAGCCTTAAAGGGACGTACGATAACACAAGGCTATGTGGAAAATATATATAGACAAAAGTATTTGTTTGCAAACATATTAAATGATTTCTTTAAGGAGACAGGAAAGAAGGTTGATTTTAGTGAGCCTAAACCAACATTTATCCTTTCTTCTGGCAAGCATATATCTATGTATGATTTGTCTTCTGGAGAGAAACAAATTCTTTATATTTTTCTTAAGGTTTTATTACAGGAGGAAAAAGACTATGTCTTATTTATGGATGAGCCAGAGGTCTCTTTGCATATTGATTGGCAAGAAAAACTGATAGAGAATATTCGTCTCATTAATCCTAATTGTCAGTTAATAATTACGACACACTCTCCATCATTGCTTAATGTTAAATGGAGAGGCAGAACTGTAAATCTAGAAATGTTAAAATATGAGCACTGATATATCAAACGCTTATAATTCTGATTACATACAAAGATCCTCTATCTTTCTGAAATGTGGAAATAAGGAAAGGATTAAGGTATTTGTGGAGAATGAGAGTGATAAAGTCTTTTGGTGGTCTATATTGGAGCCATATCAAACAATATATAATGTTGAATTTGATATTTCTGATTTTGTAGTAGACAATAAAACTCAGAATGGCAAATCGTCCATATTGTCAAAAATTGAAGATAGTCAGTTGGGGAGAAATTTAATAGTCTGTCTTGATAGTGATTTGGATGAGCTCATTGATAATTTTTCTTGTTATTCTGAGCGAATCCGTCGGAATAAGTATATTGTTACTACATATTGGTATTCAATGGAGAATGTTAAATGTCATCCTCGGAATTTAAGAAATCTTGTTACCAAATTGTCTTTAAAGATTAATTTTCCAGAAGATATTGATAAATACTTAGAAGAAATATCTAATGAGTTAAAAGAAGTCTATCTTTATAATTTGATATTTAAGGAACATCATATAGGAGGGTTTAAGTTAGAAGACTTCTCTGATATTTTAGGGGCGATTCAATTTGATTCTGTTGGCTTAAATATACAAAAACTCCATCAGAAAATAGGGCGATGGAAACTTAGTCACTTGATATTGTTAGATACTTATAGGAGTGAGTTGATTTCAATGGAAAATAAGTTATTTGACTCGGGATTCTCTTCTGACTGTTATTGGCAAATAATCAATGGACATTTTTATCAAACAAATATAGTTGTGCCATTATTGAAATTTCTAGTGGAAAAGTATCGTTCAGAGCATTTACGGCAAATTTATAGGCGAGATGATTCTGCAAAGGAAAAGGAGAAAATGAAATTGGAATATTTTTTCCAGACTGGTACAAATATAAAGGGGGAATCGATTCAGAAGATTATAGAAAGAGAATTAAGGCTGATTTCTACAATTCCTCAATGTAGTGCTTTGGAGAGGATAAAAAGCCAAATTGATAATATCTATCATGGTGTTTAGGAAAGAATAATAATTCTTATTTCAGATAAAGTACAATTGTTCAAACAATATCGTAACTTATATCATAAAATGCCTATGTCAAAATTTAGAGTAAGAAGACGAAGTTATCTATCAGGTTTGAGAAACTTTTGGATGCTTTCACAAAAAGCTCTAGAAAAGTATACAGACCCAGAAAAGGGAGATTATAATTTTCTAGATGTTGTTTTCCGAATTAAACTGACGGAGATGCAGATTCAGGAACAGCAGAAAAAGCTATTGAGCAAAAGGAGACAAATGCCTCTTCTGCTTACATTATTAAGCTGCTTGTTTATATATGTACCTAAGATTGTTGCTTATGTCAAAGATGCAGATGCTTTGGAATGGTATGAGTGGACAATCTTCTCTTGCTATTTGTTGTTGCTGGCTCTTTCTGTGGGTTTCTTTTATGGTGTAATTTTTCCTAAGGAAATGCCGCATAGGTATCTTCCTAGCCAATTTTATAATGGTATTTTCTGTGAATACAAGGACAAAGGCTGGAATGATGTTGAGGCTAACCATGGTGTTCAAAATACCTATTTGGACTATTTGGAGAAGATTTTAATTCAATATCTAAACAGCATCGGTAAGATTGAAAAATGGTTTGCTCGCTTCATGGTAGTATTTCCTATCGCAATCTTATTTTATGTGCTGAGTGTTGTGGATGTATTTGCTCATTCTAGTCAAAATAACAAAAATAAGGAAAATATGATAGAGATAAAGAAAATATTGGTTCCTTCTGACATGATACATGTTAAGCCCATTGTGGTAAAAGAAGGAGTAGAAATACATTATAGTGTAAGTCCAAAAGGTAGAAAGACAGGAAACGTCTCGAAACCAAAGGAAAGTATTAGTGATTCTATAAAGAGGGTTATGCACTTAAGAAAAGCTAATCCCAGTACTAATCAAATAAGGTATTCTAAGTAGGGCGAAATCTATAAAATCTAAATTTTATAATCTATAAAGCATATTCTAACCACGACACTATAAGGTTATGTAATGATGAATAGGTTGATAAATATTGCTTCCTATATAAATAACTGGTAGTTATACAGAATTAGAAACAAATATAAATTTTGGTCTCATGGAAGAATCAAAAGAAAATATTGTAGATAAGATCTATAAGTTGCGTAAAAACTTTGTTATTATTGGTCTTACAGGTAGAACTGGTAGTGGGTGTTCGACAGTAGCTAAGCTGCTAAGAACACAGAAACCAGAAGAATTTAAGTCCGAATACAGAGAGATTAATTCCAATCCTATCAATAACGATGTTAGGAAAAACAGGATTATCTATAGGTATATTCTCAAGAATTGGAATCCTTTTACTGTTATTAAGGCTAGTGATATTATATTTTATTACGCATTGCTGCAGACTTTCGATGATTTCTCTCGTTCATTAGCAAATTGTTCGAATGATGCGAATAGTGAAGGGAAATTTTCCGATAGAGATTCTGAACGTTCTAACGAGATTCAGAAGGATTTGGAAAAAGTTAAGTCAGAATTTGACAAATTATCAGAAATAGCAAAAGAGTGTGATCGTTTTCTTGAAAAAGGTGAGAAAAATGCTAATAGCAATGACATAAGCAAGTATTTGAACTTGATTTTGACAGATATTCCAAAATTTAGAGATGAATTGGGTAAGGCTTTGGAAAAATCCCAAAAAATCCTTTCCAATGAGTTGCAAACCTGGGGAAACAACATTCGTGTTTACGATTCTATAGTAGCTCCAAATGATAGAATTCAAAGTGAACATGCACCTTCATGTCTTGCTCGTAAAATAAATCAGTTTCTCAAATTAATTCGAGATGATAATAAAAACAAAAAAAAACAACTCTTCTAGCCATTGATGCACTGAGAAATCCTTATGAAGTACTTTATTTAAGAGAAAGATATTCTGCCTTTTATCTTATGTCTATCAATACTACTGAACAGATAAGAAAGCAGAAACTCTTTGAGCAGGGGTATCGAAATGATGAAATAACTCAATTGGATAAAAGGGAAGGAGAAAAGAAAGATTTTAAGAGGCAATACACAGGATTGGATATTGATAAGTGTATAGAGCTATCTGATATTCATATCACTCACGATGGAACAGAATATACTAATAATCGTAAGCTGACGAATCAGATTATCACTTATATATCCTTAATGTTGCATCCAGGTTTGGTTCCACCATCGCCTATTGAAAGGGTGATGCAAGTAGCGTATACAGCAAAATTGAATTCTGGATGCTTGTCTCGTCAGGTTGGTGCAGCTGTTACTAACGAGGCTTTTTCTATATTTTCAATCGGATGGAATACTGTAGCAGAAGGTCAAACACCATGTTCACTGAGAAGCTTGTCTGATTTGGCTGAAAAGGAAGATCAGACAGCTTATAGCACTTATGAGAAACAGGATATTAAATTCCAAAATTATATAAAAAGAGTAGTCGCTTGTTATGGTGACCATCGCGTAGATTTGAAATTTCATAATAAAGATGTTTTAAATGGTGTAAACTTAACTTATTGTTTTAAAGATGTTCATAATAGTAAACACGTTACTGGACAAATATACAATCAGGTCCACACTAGAAGTTTACATGCAGAAGAAAATGCGTTCTTGCAGTTAGCAAAGTATGGGTCTAGTGGAATTAAGGGAGGAAAGTTGTTTTCTACAGCCTGTTGCTGTGAGTTATGTGCAAAAAAGGCTTATCAATTGGGAATTAAGGAAATCTACTATATAGATAGTTATCCTGGTATTTCCCAAAAACATATTTTGGAATGTGGAGATAATAGGCCTGAGATGATTCTTTTTCATGGTGCTGTTGGGAGAGCCTACGTTAGTCTCTATAATCCATTTTTATCACTAAAAGATGAGATTGAAGAATTAACAGGCGTTCATGTGAAAGATATAGAAACAGACAAGGAAGATCAATTTAAAAACTCACAAGATGATAAAAGTAATAACTAAAGATAGTCCTCAAAAATTGATTGACAAACTTAATTCTTACATTAAATCCAAAAGTACTAGCCTTTGGAAAATAGATGAAGATGGTGATTATGTACTGTATGCTCCAGATTATCAATATAAGGCTTGGATGACAATTGAAAAAGAATGCAATAAAAAAGCTTTTAATAGCACCTTCTTCGGTAGTAGAGTAGAGAACAACCTCGAAGGCTTCAAGACCCAGAGCCATGTCATCATCGCCAATCGCTACGATGCTTGTCTGGATGATGTAAAGGATAAGGTTTATACACGAGATATATTCAGAAGAGATTAGAAAACAAGTCGTTTTTCATTTTTATTGGTAAAGTTGGGTGGTTTAATAGAAAAGCATATAGTATAGTATTAAAAGTTGAGTACAACAATGATAGTTCTCTTTTTGACTTAGAAAAAATTCAAGGAATAGAGAACTTTATATCCTCATATAAAAAAACAAAATAATTATGGATACAAAGGCAAAACTTATAATTGGTAGAAATAAATTTTCTTCACTTTTAGTAAAGAGAATTGCAGATGGAAAACATCTTTTAGCAAAAGATGTACCATCAGAGAGACAATCACAAGATAGTTATTACGGATATCCTGTGAGAAACTCAATACAACCTGTTGAGTTTACTGATACACAGAATACTTTTATTTCAGAGTTTCATAAATGGACAGACTATAATAGTGAGATGCTGAAGCAGTATTTTGACATACCTAATAATGAATATCAAACCAAGTATGTCAAGTGTGGTCAATCACTTGTTATTTCAGCAAATGAAGATATAATTGAACTCTATAAAGAAGAACTTCGGGACAAAATTAATTATTTAGATTCTCTCAACGACAAAGTTGAACTGTTACCATGCTCATTAGAAGACCCAATTGAAGAACCGAAGAAGGAAAAGCAACCACTTCTGTTTATTAGTCATTCGTCTTATGATGAGAATATCGCCTCGGCTTTAGTTACTTTGTTGCGTACATTAGGCTTCAATAAGAGTAATCTCTTTTGTAGTTCTGTGCCAGGCTATGATATCGCAGAGGGAGAAGACATTTATGAAACGTTGGTTTCGAAGTTTACGGATTACAACATCTATGTCATATTGCTTCTGTCGGACAACTACTATAAAAGTGTGGCATGCTTGAACGAGATGGGAGCAACATGGGTGTTAAAAGCCAAGTATTCAACATTGGTTTGCCCAGGATTCACAATACCAGAGATAAAGGGAGCGGTCAATCCTTCTAAGATGGCTGTGGTATTGGATGATGCTAAGCGAGTGAACGGAAAGTTGAATCAATTGAAAGACCATTTGATAGAGTTCTTCTATTTGCCAGAAATAGAAGATGATACCATTTGGGAGAATGATAGAAATAAATTCTTGAAATCTATGGGAGAAGGATGATATGAACATGGGAAATTTTCATGAATGGATAGTTCCAATATTGTCATCTATAGTTGCTGTTGCAGTAGCGGTAATGACCTGCAAATGGCAAATGAGGACAGAGTTAAGAAAAATACTTGAAAGCTATGTGTCCGATAAGAAATATAAGGCATATTATGATGCTGTAAATTTGGTCTTTACCCTTTTAGAAGAAGGTAGACAAAAGAAGACAGTAAATTCCGACGCAAGGTTTCATGAGTTGTTGAAAGTCAAGCAAGATTTATTTGTATATGGTTCTGATGATGCGTTTAGATCCTTTACAGAATATCTTTGCTCATGTACTCCAAATTCAGATGGTAGTGATGTCTTTAAGCCTTTGCTTGATTTCATGTTGATTGTCAGAAGAGAAATCTCAGGAGATAAGAGTTCTATCTCAATAGATGACATTATGTTGAACTTAATGCAGAGTAAAGAGGAACTTCGTAAATATCATGAATTTCTAAAAACGAATGGATATAGTATTTGATAATCTTATCAGGTCCCTAAACCCATATAATTATAACTCGAACAAAAAGGTGAATGTCAAGGCTGCCTAAATGGTAGCTTTGACATCACAAACTATTAATATGTTTTTGGGGGAAAATGTTGGATGTGCTAACTACTGAAAATCAGTAGTTACGTTCTAACGGTGATTTACAATACAAAGGGTTATTCCCTAAATTGAGTACTAACAGCGAGCAATGGAACTATTTGAGAATATATTGACAGGGGAGAAAACCAGCAAGTATAAGACGAATCATTTTCACATGTTTGTTGATGACGATGTTTCAATTCCTGATGTTGAGAATATGTCAGATGATGCCTTTGGAACATTGATTCATGAATACGTTCATTATATACAGCATATTACAACATTGTTTGGTATTCGCACATGCAGTATGTTCCACAAAATATCAATTTTGTATAGAGCTTATATTTCAGATCACGATAAAATAGAGTTGCCATTGGAATTATGCTCAACAGATGAACACATTAAACAATATTTGCAATATTTTAAAGATGTTTCTGGTAGCAAGACTTTTGGATACAATGTTGATGCAGTAGATATATCACCAAATGATGTTGAGGACGCTAAAAAGAATAGAACGGCAGTAAAAATTGCTTGTTATGATTTTGCGAATAATGCTATATATGAAGATAAAGTCTATTTCGGCTATATTTGTATAATGGAAAGTATGGCTCATTGCATTCAACATCTATTTTGTGAAGAATTGAATCATTCCTCAATCCCTTATTGCTCTGCCGAACTTGTTCTTAAAGAATTATATCCTCAAATCTCAACCGATTATAAGTTGATTGCTTCGATATGTTATTGCGCACTTAATTGGGATAATCCTGGTGTCGGATTCTTTGAAGTTGTGGAAATTCTAAAGCATAATCCAGGATGGAATGGCATTCAATTATACCAACATATAGCACAAGACTATTCTGTAAAATATAAAGGTGAATCAATGCCAAGATTCCGCTTGTTGCAAAAATTTATGAATGATTTCATTTTTTATCTCAAACAGCTCTTAGGAGTAGAATTGGATTATTATAAAAAGGTTATGGATAGTTGTGTCTTAGAGGCAGGAACTTCAATGTCGGTATTGTTGGATGCAATATATAATGTAGCGTTAGATGATAAGAGAAAGTTTTTTGAAACTTTGGCTAATCAGTATGGTTATCCTTTGATAGATGCAAATAATGTAACCGTCTTGCCAAATAAAAGTTTTGACGATAAATATCCAAAACTATATATTGAAACTGCTGTTCTGTTTGGATGGGAATTATTATTGTCGAGGTTTATGGAAATTGATGGTAAACAAGAGTGTGACCGTTTACCTATATGTATGAAAGGTATGTATTCAAATTCCAATTGTGTAGTTTCTCAAGAGTGTTCAACAGCTCCTTGGCTGAAGAAAGAAGCCTGTCCTTTTACGGAATGTATGAGATATTATCAAATGAGCAATAAAACATTTGTAAGCAATCACTCTAGACAAGTCTTGCATATCTCTTAAAAACAAATGGAATCGAAGGATTTGAACGATATATACTCTGCCAGCCGAGTTCGGCTGGAGCGACTTAGGTAGCTGGGGCTGTCTCCGTACCTTGCTTCCACAAGATGAAACTGGCAATGCCAAAGTAGGTAAGGACATCCGCTTGTATGAATGCAAAAATTGTGTGGTTCATACTGCCGATGAAAGCAAGGTGGTAGTTCAAGGTTTGAATGGCTATATTGTAGCCGAGAAACACGGACAGCTACTTGTTTGCTCATTGAAAGAGGAACAGAGAATTAAGGAGTTTGGAAAATAAAAAAACTGCGATTGATTTGCTATTATCGAAATTGAAAGCAGTGAGGATACCTCAGTACCGTCTTAGATATTAGATAGAAGTTTAAGAAAGTGTGGCTCAAGGGTATAAAAATAATAAAATATTAAATACAAAATAAATTATGGAAGAAAAAGTAATTGAATTGATAGCACGTGTACTTAATGTACCAACAACAGAAATCGATATGGATACCGAAATCGGTGAGCCAGATGAGTGGGATTCTCTTCATAATGTTGAGATCATCTCACAGTTGGAGAAGGAATTTAATGTGAAGATAACATCTGATATGATTATGGACTTGGAGGATGTGTCCGATATTGTTAGTCTCATTGAAGATTTGACAGAATAATATAATCTTAGAGTTCTGAGAACATTACGAGACGGTACAATAGAACAATATAGTACAAAGGATATTTATATGTTAGAAAGTATCGAAAAACAAATATGGCAGTGGGCGGCCGTACAGCCCGATAAGATAGCTGTAAAAAGTGGAAAGAAATCTGCAACATATCTTCAGTTGTGTCAACGCATATTGGGAGCAAGAGATTATTTCAAATCTCAATTATCACAAAACGAAGGAAATGTTGTTATTCTGGCAGCTGGCAAGCAGATAGAGTTTGTGTATGCATATTTTGGCGCACACTTAGCAGGATTAAAGGTTGTTCCTATTGATGCTGCAACTAATCCTACTAGATTGGATTATATTGTGAAGCAAACGCATGCTAATCTTCTGGTTGGTTTTGATGAGAGCGAGCAGGAGGTTGCTAAGGCTAGATTGAAAGACTTTGCAGAGTTATCTGCTGATTTCTCTACACCTTTGTTTCCTGAAGGAAATCAGATTGCAGATATTCTTTTTACAACAGGTACTACAGGTAAACCTAAAGGTGTGCCTTTGACTTATGACAATGAGGCTGCTGCAGCAAGAAATATCAACGAGTTTATTGGTAATTCACAGGAAGATGTCGAACTTCTAGCTCTTCCAGTCAGCCATTCCTTTGGCTTGGGTAGAGTAAGATGCTGTCTGTCTAAGGGAGCGACATTAATCCTGCTCGGTAGCTTTGCCAATGTAAAGAAGATATATCGCACGATGGAGGAAGACCATGTAACAGGTTTCACGATGGTTCCTGCCAGCTGGCGATACCTCAAAAAACTTACAGGCGATAAACTGGGTGATTTCAAAGATCAGCTTCGATATATAGAAATGGGCAGTGCCTTCTTCTCAAAGGATGAGAAGAAGGAACTTGCCGATCTGCTTCCTCATACCAGAGTATGTATGCACTATGGTTTGACAGAGGCTTCTCGTTCTGCTTTCATGGAATTTCATCAGGATAAAGCACATTTGGATTCAGTAGGAAAGGCTTCACCAAATACTGTTATCAAGGTGCTGGATGAAAATGGAATAGAATGTGGTGTAAATCAAGAAGGTGAAATCTGTGTAAAGGGTGACCATGTAACTCATGGATATCTTGACTTGCCAATAGAGGAATCTTTCTTTGGTGATTATTTTCGTACAGGTGATTGGGGATATAAGACAGAAGAAGGATATATTTATTTAATAAGCAGAAAGAAAGAACTGATTAATGTAGGTGGTAAAAAGGTAAGTCCTATTGAAGTAGAAGAGCAATTATTCAAAATTTCGGATATAGCAGATTGTGCTTGTATTGGCGTGCCAGATGAGGAAGGTGTTCTTGGCGAGGTTGTTAAGGCATTCATCGTGAAAGACAAAGATAGTGACATTACTTTTGATGAAATAAAAAACCAACTGAACGGTAAACTAGAGTCTTATAAACTTCCTGTTCACTATGAATGGATAGATGAAATACCAAAGACTCAGAATGGAAAAATTCAACGAGGTTTATTAAAATGATTGATATAAAGAATAAAAAAGATTGTTGTGGTTGTCATGCTTGTGGTGATGTGTGTAATGCCCAGGCGATTACTTTCCATACAGACCATGAAGGATTCTGGTATCCAGAGGTAGATAAGGAAAAGTGTACTGATTGTCATCTTTGCGAGAAAATTTGTCCGATGATCAACATCGATAAGTTGAAGCATAATGATTTGGCAGAGCCAAAGGTTTTTGGTGGTTATAACAAGGATATTGTTATTCGCTTTGATAGTACATCTGGTGGTATCTTTACTCTTCTTGCACAAGCCATGTATAAGCAGAAGGGATATGTTAGTGGCGCTATCTATACGGATGACTTGAAGGTATTCAACTTCATTTCTAATGATAAGAAAGATTTGAAGCGCCTTCGTAGTTCCAAGTATGTACAAAGTAATGCGGAAGGTCTGTATAAACAGATCAAGCAGTTGCTGATTGCTGGCGAAAAAGTTTTAGCCTGTGGTTCACCTTGTCAGATGGCTGCTTTGCGAAGCTTCCTTCGTAAGGATTACGATAATCTTATCATAGTAGATTTCCTTTGTCGTGCAACGAACTCTCCAAAGGTCTTTGAGAAATATAAGGAGTCTTTGGAAGCTAGATATGGTTCTAAGATTGTATCTATTAAGGACAAGAACAAGGATCACGGTTGGCATAGTCTTGCCAGAAAGATAACATTCGAGAATGGTCAGGTATATTATGGCGAAGGTCATGAGGATGATTATCGCCGTGGATACCACGACAATGTCTTCGAGCGCCCTTCTTGTTATGAATGTAAGTTCAAGGGTATTCCACGTATGAGTGATATCACTCTTGGTGATTTCTGGGGAATCGGACAGGTAGATCCTTCTTTGGAACAGAACTTGGGAACCTCTCTTATCATGATTAATTCCAAGAAAGGTTTGGAATACTATGATAAGATTAAGGATAAGTTAGTTGTTAAAGAGTTTGCTTTGAAGGATATTGTTCCAGGTAATAGCACTGCAATTATGGGTGGTAAGCTTCCTTATCCTGCCAATATCAATCGAGATGAATTCTTTAAAGCTCTTGACGAAATGCCATTTGATAAATGTGCAGCTAAGTTCTTCCCATACGAGAGTAATGACAAGATTTCTGCTAAGCGAAAGGTAAAGAATATCCTTCGTGTCATTTATCACAATAAGAAGAACCCAATGCAGTTGCTCCGTATCTTTTATTGGAATTACTATAGAAAGAATATCCATAGCAACCTGTTAGAAGGAAAAGTCTTCAATGTCCTTTCTCATTGTGCCATAGATATCGCCAAGACTGCAAATATTGAAGTTGGTGGTCAGGTAAGTCTTAATCAGAAGCGAACACGTGGTAGTAAGGGTGAGTTCCGACTTTTGGTAGAGGACGGTGCCAGACTGAGTTTTGGTAAAGGTCATTCTTATTTTAAGTATGATAGTGATGTGCAGGTATTCAAGGGCGCACAGTTGTTAATAGGTAGTTGTGCTACCAATATTGGTTTGAATATTGTTTGTTCAGAGAAAATAGTAATGGGTGATGATGTCCACATTGGTCGAGATGTTTGGATACGAGATAACAATGGCGGTCATCATGTCATCATCAAGGGATACAAAGACAAGGCACCGGTCATCATTGGTGACCATGTATGGATCTGTTCAAACGTTAGTATCACGAAGGGTGTTACAATAGGCGAGGGTGCAATCATCTCTGCTAATAGTGTTGTTACAACTAACATCCCTGCTCATTGCATCGCTTCAGGTAATCCTGCTAAGGTGATTGCTGAAAACATTTTTTGGCGCCCATAATTAATGTTTGTTTAAACATTTCAGTTTAATAAAAATAATATGGATAAAGTGATATTGAATAACGGAGTAGAGGTGCCAGCATTGTGTTTTGGCCCAGGTATAATGTGTAGAGGAAGAAAAACTCCGCATGGTTTTTTGCAAAAATGTAAAAATCATATAGAATTTAGAATATTGGAACGCAGATATTATGAAGCTGTACTATCTGCCTTTAAATGTGGTCTTCGTTTTGTTGATTATTCTGCTGCTTATGGTAGGGAAGATTTGATATCAAAGGCTATAAGAAACTCGGGAATTGATAGAAAAGAGTTTATTTTAACGACACGTATTACAAATGGTGCTCAGTTGAAAGGAAATGTTCGTGAGACCTTCTTTCAAAGTCTTAAGAGATATGGGGTGGATTACATAGATGTTCTTATGTTTCATTGGCCTGTAACTGATGTTTATGTTGATACATTTAAAGAAATGATAAAACTAAGAGACGAAGGATATGTAAGGACGCTTGCCGTCGCAAACTGTCACAAGCACCATTTGGAAAGAATTATTAATGAAACAGGTGTTGTTCCTTCAATAAATCAGGTTGAAATTCATCCTTTATTTTCTCAAAAAAAACTGATTTCTGATTGCCAAGATTTGGGAATAACCATGGAGGCTTATACTCCTCTGGCAAGATTTGATGAGAGAATGACCCGTTTACCTTTGCTCAAGAACATTGCTTCAAAGTACCATAAAAGCCTTTCTCAAATAATTTTGCGATGGCATTATCAAAATGGCGTTATTCCTGTTTTTCGTTCTTTGAATCCTGAACGTCAGCGAGAAAATATTGATATTTTTGATTTTGAACTAGCACCTACTGATATGCAATCAATAGATAGCATCAATATCAATAGTCGTTTGAGATATGATCCGGATAATTGTGATTTTTCAATACTTTGATGTTTATGGAAAGACCAAATTATATAGATTATGCAAAGGCATTTTGTATTTTTCTAGTTGTACTAGGACATTATACTTACTATTTGGGAATTGATTTTAAGCCTTCTCCTGTATGGTATCTTATGCATACAATTACTTTGTTCCACATTCCTTGCTTCTTTATAATAAGCGGATTGCTCCATAAACAGCAATGTTTTAAAGATACTATAGCTAAGGTTTGGGTACAATTGATACGGCCATACTTTTTGATGAGTGCTATATGTCTTTTAATCATGGGAAGTTTAGGATGGATTAGTGGAGATATTTCTGTAAAAGATGTAGTGGTCAATGTCATCGGAATTGCATCTGCTGGAGATTTCCTTGGCTTTCAAAGCGAATATTCTTCGCCTTTATGGTTCCTGTGGGCTTTAGCTTTGATAAAAATATGCGCTTCAACAAGTAAGTATAGCAAAGTGGGGGGGCTAATTTTTACTTTACTAGGTATAATTGTTCTTTATAGAGGAAACTTCTTGCCGTTTAGAATAGACTCAGCCTCTGTAGGCTTTTTGTTTTTTATGTTAGGATATAAGCTAAAATCAATGATAAAATATTTATTCAATAATAACTATATAGCAATAGTTACTATGATGATAAGTCTTTTGTTATTGGTGCTTTCTGCCAGTGTAAATCTTGATTATACGCAACGACAATGTCTTAGTATCAATGCATGCTATTTTGGTGGGTATCCTGTTCTGTTTTTACTAAGTGGTGTCAGTGGAACTTTATTGGTACTGGCTATCTCTAAGTTAATAGAATTCATTAAACTAAAGATGATATTGCTTATTTCTAATGGAACGATTATAATACTTGGTTTTCAAAAAATAATTTATTTATCATTATTCAAAGGGTGGATACATTCTGCAACCGTAGAGGCAGCTTTATTGGTCGCATTATGTATTTTATTTCTTTGTTGTATGATAATTGTTATAGCTTCAAAAAAAGCTCCTATATTATTGGGAAATCGAAAAATAATAAAAAATGTCTGAACAAACAAACAATAAGACAATAGCAAAAAATACTCTTTTCCTATATTTCCGTATGATGTTTACGATGGTGATTTCACTATTCACCTCACGTATTATCCTGCAGAAGTTAGGAGTAGATGACTATGGAATTTATCAAGCTGTAGGTGGAGTAGTCGGATTTTTATCTTTCATTAATGGGGCATTATCTACAGGATCTTCTAGATTTCTTACTTATGCTTTAGGTGAAGGTAATTCCGAGAAATTAAAAAGAACCTTTTCAACAACACTCAATATCCATATTTTGATAGCAATATTGGTAGTGATTGTGGCTGAGACCATTGGACTTTGGTTTTTATATAATAAGATGGTTATTGCCCCTGATAGATTAGCGGCGGCAGTTTATACATATCATCTATCTATTTTAACCGCAGTCTTTACATTAACTCAGGTTCCATATAATGCTACTATCGTTGCGCATGAAAAAATGTCAATATATGCATATATGAGTATTTTTGAGGTGTCAGCTAAGTTGTTGATCTGTTATCTGTTGACGATTGGAAATTTCGATAGATTAATGATGTATGCAACATTACTCTTAAGTGTGCAAGTAGGTGTCATGTGCTTCTATCGTTTTTATTGCGCTCGTCATTTTAGTGAAGCTCGTTTCTCTTTTTCTTTTGATAAGATGATTTTTAAAGAAATTGCTGGCTTCTCTGGGTGGAGTATGTTTGCAAGTACTTCAATAGCTCTCAATAGTCAAGGTGTATTGGTTTTACTTAATATGTTCTTTGCACCAGCCGTAGTTGCTGCAAGAGCCATATCGCTTCAGGTAAATATGGCAGCCAATCAATTCGTTTCAAACTTTCGACAGGCTGCCAACCCACAAATTGTAAAAAAATACGCGGCTGGGGACTATGAAGGCTCAAAGCATCTTTTGTTGGAGAGTACTAAGTTCTCTTATTATATGATGTATTTGATAGCCTTGCCTGTTTGCTTGTTGGCTTATCCTTTATTGAAGCTATGGTTAGGTGTGGTACCTGATTATACCGTTCCTTTCCTTCAGATAGTCATCGTACAGAGTTTGTTTCAGGTATTTGATACATCTTTCTATACTGCCCTTTATGCCAAAGGCAGATTACGTGAGAATGCTTTGACTTCTCCAACTTTGGGATTGATGATATTTCCTATTACGTACGTTTTCTTTAAGTTGGGCTTTTCTCCATTAGTTTTATCATGGATTAGCCTTACACAGTATTTTATTTTAGGAATGATTCAAAAACCTTGGCTTATAATGCGGATTGTTGATTATAAGTGGTTTGAGATTTGGAGTGTATATCGTTCTTGTTTGATAGTAACATTGACAAGTCTTCCTATACCAATTATAATAAATAAGGTTTTAGACACAACTGAATTGATTAATTTCATTCTTGTAGGTTTTGTTTGTGTCTTATCTGTTGGATTCTCCATCTTTTTCTTTGGAATTGACAAGATAATGCGTAAAAAGATAATAGGAAAAGTATTTAAAAGAAATGAGGTCATTGAATAGATGCTAGTGATATTATAGGTATATTTGTTAGTGCAACCATATTGTTTCCTACATCTTTATATGAAATATAATGTTAAATAATACGATTCGGGGGGACTCTCAGAGTATCAACATGTTGCGGCTTTCCGTGAGAGTGCTGATGGGGGAGAGAAATGATGTGAATAAACAAAGAAAAAATCCCAACCCATAAGCTTTTTAGAACTTACAAGCTGGGATGATTTTGAACACGAATATCTCGAATAGCACGAATATCTGGGAACTGTTCGGGCTTTCTAGAGATGGAAGTCGATTTCCTTCAGCCATTCCTTGACATCGAAGCAAGGACAGCTCTTGCGAACCCAGGGAAGGTCGCGATGACCTAGAATCTCGGCATCGGGATAGTCGAGGACGAGGCTGTAGAGGAGGTCTTCCAGAGATGCTTTCTGGGCTGGAGTGCGAGTATCGGCAGGCTTGCCTTTCTCGTCGAGACCACCCTCGTAGCAGATTCCGATGCTATGGGCGTTGTAGTGGCGGGCGTGAGCGCCCTCCTCGCTTTCTGGACGGCAGGGATAGACCACGCCATCCTTCGTAATGTAATAGTGGTAACCGATGGAGTGGAAACCACGAGCCTTGTGGCAGGCTTCTAAGGCTTCTACTGGGAAGTCCTGGTTAATACGTGTGGCACTGCAATGTACCACGATCAGATCGATTTTTCTTGGATTCTTCATTGCGTTCTTTGGATTATTAAGAATATATCACTTGCAGCTCTGCATGCAGAAGGTGCTGAGGACGGCGGTGAGGACAGTGATGACGAAATTGATGACGGATTTCCAGTTTACTTTCATGATGATTAGTGATTAATGGTTAATGATTAGTGTGGGAAGACAAGAAGGAAGCGGGCAGGATGAGCAAGCATCCGTTCAGGGCGATGATTTGACAA
>OCMB01000092.1_pt1 | contig 19831 bp, 17 predicted proteins | sample 1496101 | NCBI WGS metagenome assembly OCMB01 (sample SAMN01760949, study PRJEB22395) | human gut metagenome | reverse complement strand
CTGGCATCTTGGCGTTCTGATTTAGTTTTAGTACGTAAAGCAACATAGTTTTTAAGTGTTAATGGTTAATGTTCTTCTTTCTGAATCACAATGCAAAGATACAACATTTCTCATTCCCAACTCACCGATGCTCAATGTTGCTCCACGATACTCACCGATTATCACTGATAAATATCAGGGCTCTCCCAAATGGAAGAAAATATAGGATACTTGCAGGGGATTGAACTCCTTGCTGTTCTTGGTGTATCCACTCTTCAGCAGCTGCTCATAGAGCTGGGTGCATCTTACTATCCATCTCATCAGATGAGATCTAGCCACGTCCGGGTCGGAATCCGGAAAATAGAGCAGGGCTAACTCCTGCTTGGTGTAACTTCGTAAATCCATAGACTTTATTATAATGTTGAATGTTGAAATTTTCCTACACGGATACCATCCGTAAGTATGATACTTAGCCATCGTAACCATGATACTTAGCTATCGTAACCAAGATACTTAATCCTCCATGGTATCGTTAGGATCGATGAAGGAATCATTGTTGATTTCGCTACCTTCCTTCTCTATCACAGCCCAGCCGTTGCCGTTCTTCTTGTGAATCTTCTTGAATCCAAGACGCTTCATCACGTTACCGATGTTCTGGTTGTTCAGATTCTGGCGAAGGGCAGGGTTCACACCTATCCTCTCCAGTATCTCGGCACTGTAGCGGAACTTGATAAACTGTAGCGGCGTATCTGGCTCCGGCACCCGGTAGAAACGGAGTATCTGCTCCTCGGCATAGTTGGCTACCATGAAGAGACGGTTGTGGCAGCGCATCAGCTCGATGTCATCCCTCGTCAACCAGTATGTCCACTCCAGGGGCTCGCCCTTAGGATGGCTCATCACCTCCCGACCCAGTGCCACAGCCTCGGCAAACACGTGGTCGTAGTCTATCGGATGGTCTATCGGACTCTCGATGCTCTTTACCAGCCAAGGACAGTAGCGGCGGTTCTCCTCGTCGGTGATGAACTGCTGGTTGTTGGTGGTGCCGCAGAGCGATCCACGGTGGGGCATCTCCGAACGGTACTTGTCGTAAGGTCGGCGGATGGAGAATGTCACCTTGGTCATGTTGCTCTTGAAGGCGCTCAGGTTCTTGCCGAATACCATCTCAAACTCGTCGAGACAGAGCAGAGCCTTGCTGCTGAAAGCCTCCATGAAATCCTTGTCGGTATAGGCTCCCGTCGAGTCGTTGAGGAAGTACTGGCGCAACTGTGGGGGCAACTGCATCTGGAAGAACGTGGTCTTGAAGATGCCGCCCTTGCCCACGAAGATGAGTATCATCTGGTTCACCACCTTCGGTGTTACCCACGCCACTACCATCGCCACCAGCCACTTCTTGAAGAAATAGCGGAAGAGTTTCTGCGTATGCTCGTTGGCGGGCAGGTTTTCTACCTCGATGCGGTCGGCAAGCTGGTCGATGTAGTCGGGATCCTCTCCCTTCTTCCATTTCGGCAGACTGCGCAGGTAATCGACCAAGGGGTCGAAGGGCTCGCTGAAGTCGCTGTTGATGATGTTGTGCAAGGTCTTCTCCGAGAGATGCTGCCCCGACTCGTCCATCTCGCTCCAGATGGAGTTCTCGATGTTGTCGTCGATGCGGACCCAGTCTGGATACTTGCCGTCTAAAACGATGCGGCTCTCCACCTCGTAAAATCCCGTCAGCACGTTTCGGCGGAACAGATAGTGGGTGAGTAGCCACTGCTTGATGCGCCTTACTGATGGCTTGCCGCTGCGACCCTCGCCCTGGCGATAGAAATGCCAGATGCCAAATTTGTGCAGATGCTTGTAGCGAGACTTGACAACGGAAGCCGTATCCTGGTAGCTGGAGCCAAACTCTCGGTCGGCGTAGGACTGGGCTTCTTCCAGCGGGATGCCATAGTAGATGCAGATGTCGGCAAAGTGCCACACGTACTCGTTGTGATGCTCAGGCTCGAATCGGTAGCCCCACAAGTCGAGCAGTTCCTTGATGTGGGAAGCCGCCTCCTCGATGGTAGGCGCCCCCTGGTCGCTTGACTTCTCCTCCTCTTTCACCTTGATGGTTTGCTTGCCGCCCTTGGCGTTTCGCCTGGCAGAATACTTCGCCTGCAACGCCTTCTTCATATAGAGGGGCTTCAGGTCCTTCGGTCCCAAGGCAAAAGGCTCGGCATCCCAACGGAAATAGGCATCTGGGTCGTAGGCAAGACCGGCGCATCGGGTGATATCTACACACAGCTTGTCGGGAGCCATACCCAGGAGCTGGGTGTAGTAAGCCATCGCCTTCTGCAGCACGGCATCGAAGAGTTCCAGTACGCTGATGTCGTCATCATCCACAGGACGGTAGGCGCAGAACACTCTGAATCCCCTGCCGCTCACGGTGATATACTCTACCATCGTATGAAGGTCGCCTCTCACCAGTTGGATAAGATGCTCCATATCTTCCTTCTTCACATGGTCGAAGTCGAGCTGGAACATGTAGGTCGGTTTGAGAAAGTTGGCAAGTTGTCTGCCGTAGCCGTCCATGAGCGCCGAAACCGTGATGGCAGGCATCTCAGGCTTGTACTGGTCGGCAAACTGCTTGCTGATGGCGAGGCGCTTGCGGTAAGTCTCGGTCATCATTCTAAGCTCAGGGCTAGAGGTAATCACGCTCTTGAGATACAGCCAGTCGACGAGTCGATGGCTCTCCGAAGATTTGATGCAAGGGAAGTACGATGGCATCGTAGCTGTCTCTTCCATGCAGTTGGTGTTTGATTCTTCTTCCATATTGATAAAATTATTAGTTGTTTATACTATTTTCTTGTTTGCAACGTTCTCTAACTAAGAGTGTGGGTGAACACTTGGCGATGAAGTCGGTGAAGGGTGAACCCCGATGCCAACCTTTAGCGTTAATAATGTGTTAAAAACACCCCGTAACCCATTGTAATAGAGACTCTTTATATTTCTAGCATGCGCTGTATATACAAAGTTCTTTTTACTAGGGTTAACCCCGGAGCCGAAAAGGTGAATGCTTGGGGAAAGTGTTCACCCCGCTGTTCACCATTCGGTAACTGTCAGCAAAGTTACGGCAAAAAGGCGATATAGGAAATCGGAAATTACCACATTGTGGTAAAAATAGATAATTTAAATATTAATTTTGTTTAAAAAGGAACGATGGAAAAAAGAAATTCCTACTTTCTGCCGATGAGAAGTTGAAACTCGCGGCTGAGATTTCGTCGAAGACTGCCGAGCAGCGTTTCGACAAGTTTTCAAACCAGTTAGTGAAGTCTGCCAAGCACATTTATTCAGAGAAGGCGACTTATCATGAGTTGACCGAAGACATGCGTGCCTGGGTGTTGAAGAAGAGTGACATCAAGAAAGAGTTTCACCTGAACCGCACTTTCTTCACTCATTTGAACAAGGGCGATCATATGTTGCTCTCCGAGTTTGTTCGTTTCACCAATTGGATTTTCACCCATTATCCTAGCGAGGAGGTTCGCCTGGAGGCATTGCTGGAAATTGGCACGGTGATGTTCTGTCACACGAAGGAGAACGCCGATTACGGTTGGCATCCATTCTCCCGTCCTCTCAACCAGATTATTGAGGACAAGATAGAGAAGGAAGTGAAGAAGCGAGTAGAGAAGGAGTTAAGAATCCGCGCCTTGAAGAAGGCACAGGACGAGATTGGAAAAAAATGATTTCATTTTTTAGTTTGATTTAGAACCATTAAGGCGCCGCCTTCCTACTGGTGAAAGCTGGCTGGAAGGGGGTGCTGCATATCCAATTCGCAAGTAGAGTCTGGAAGTAGTTTGAAGTGACCGTTTACCTACCTCTTTTAATTAACGATGAATAATGTATGATGATATTCAAATTATAATTATGGCTGGCGGCGTAGGTAGCCGCTTCTGGCCTATGTCAACCCCCGATTACCCAAAGCAATTCATAGATGTGATGGGAGTCGGCCGTTCCCTCATTCAATTGACAGTAGATAGATTGAAGCCAATCTGTCCTGTCGAGAATATGTGGGTAGTGACAAATGAGAAATACATTCGCATTGTCAAGGAGCAAATCCCTGACATGCCAGTAGATAACATATTAGCAGAGCCGGAGGCTCGCAATACCGCTCCATGTATTGCTTATGCCTGCTGGAAGATCCAGAAGAAACATCCTGATGCCAACATCGGGGTGACACCATCCGATGCCCTGGTCATCAATACCTCGGAGTATCAGCGAGTGCTCAGCAAGGCATTAAGCTATACATCCGATAAGAACGCCATCGTTACCATTGGTATTAAGCCAAGCCGCCCAGAAACAGGCTATGGCTATATAGCCGCAGCAGAGCCAACATCCGTAGATGAAATCTACAAGGTTGAGGCTTTCAAGGAAAAGCCAAACCTGGAGACTGCTGAGCAATACCTTGCCGCTGGTAATTACTATTGGAATGCTGGAATCTTCGTATGGAACATCGATACCATTAGCAAGGCAATACGAACCTTCCAGCCTCAGCTTGCCAGCATCATGAACGAGATGGCACCTTCTTTCTATACCGAACAGGAGAAAGAGGTAGTCGGCAAACTCTTCCCAACCTGTGAGAAGATAAGTATTGACTATGCCGTAATGGAGAAGTCGAAGGAAATCTATACCTTGCCAGCCGAGTTCGGCTGGAGCGACTTAGGCAGTTGGGGCAGCCTCCGTATCTTGCTTCAACAAGATGAGGCTGGCAATGCCAAGGTAGGCAAGGACATCCGATTGTATGAATGCAAGAACTGCGTGGTTCATGCAGCCGATGAAAGCAAGGTAGTAGTTCAAGGCTTGGATGGCTATATCGTAGCCGAGAAGAATGGACAACTGCTTGTTTGCTCTTTGAAAGAGGAGCAGAGAATTAAAGAGTTTGGAAAATAAAATATAATTCAGGGCTTTTAATCAGCTCTAGCAAAATATTGATATTCAAAAATGAAAATAGGAATAATAACATTACCAACGCGTACTAACTATGGAGGTATTTTGCAAGCCTTTGCTCTTAGTAGAGTGCTAAAGGATTTAGGACATTCTCCAGAAGTTATATATTTGCCTGTTGTTTGGAATGTACGATGGTATAAATATCCATTGACAATAATAAAACGTGTAATTAAAAGATATATTTTGAATGAAAAGAACATTATTTTTATTGAACGAAAATTAAATAGAGAATATCCTATTGTATCAAAAAATACATGGAATTTCATAGAGAGATATATTCCCTTTAGAATCGTACATAAATATGAATCAATAAAGGAAAATGAATACGATGCATTTGTTGTAGGTAGTGATCAAATCTGGCGACCTCAATATGTGACGGGGCCTATTGAAAATGTTTATTTAGCTTTTGCTAAAGATTGGAATATCAAAAGAGTTGTTTATTCAGCCTCCTTTGGTACAGATAAATGGGAGTATTCTAAAGAACAGACGTGTTTGTGTAAGCAATTGTTAAAACAATTTAACGGAGTCTCTTGTAGAGAAAAAAACGGCGTTGAAATGTGTAAAGAAAAGTTTGATTGTACAGCAGAACATGTTTTAGATCCAACTCTTTTGTTAGAAAAGGATATATATAGTAATTTTTTTGACTGTAATAATTCGCTACATTATGATGAAATATTATATTATATTTTAGATTGGACTGATAATAAAAGAAAATTATTGGATTATATAATAAAAAAAACTGGCTGTAAATCTTTTGCTGTTAATTCAAATTACGAAGATCCGACTGCTAGAGTTGAAGATAGAATACAACCAAGGGTTGAGCAATGGTTGCAGGGATTTTATGATGCGAAGTATGTTATTACTGATAGTTTTCATGCATGTGTCTTTTCAATTATATTTAATAAGCCATTTTGGGTTGTTTTGAACGAAAATAGGGGGACTTCTCGCATTTCTTCTTTATTATCTATTTTTGATTTATCTAATAGAATAGTGTCTGATATAGATAGTATAAAAGACGTTGATTCTCCTATCAACTGGGATAATGTAAATGCTAAATGGTGCAAATATAAAGCTAGTTCTTTAGATTTTATAAAGAGATATTTAAATTAGGAGTATGATTACTTATTATGTTTTATATGGTCTTTTGATTGTAATTGCGATTAAAGGTGTTAATTCTATATCTTCTAAATATCACCTTATTGCTATGGGGATTATTATGACCCTTTTTCAGGGTTTAAGATGGAATACTGGTGCTGATTGGACTCAATTTTATAGAACATTTAATTTGCTAAATTGGCATAATGTTTTTTCTTTTAGCAGAGGTGGTTATAGAACACTGGAGTACGGATATTCTTTGCTCAATGTATGTGTTAAAACTTTGTTTGGACACTATACATTCTTTTTGTTGCTAATTTGTGGCTACATTAATTATACTTATGGATATTTCATCCAACGTTATATACCAAAATATAAAACACTGTGCTACTATGTGATATTATTAACTTCAGAGCTGTTTCCTGTGAGAAATACAATGGCTGGTGTGACCATAATTTGGGGCATACAGTTTATTCAAAATCGCGATTTTATTCGCTATGCTTTAGTTGTTCTTGCAGCCAGTTTAATACACAGTTCTGGGGCATTAGGAATTATTTTTTTCTGGTTCAATAGACGGATTAATAAATATTACTGGTTGATTGCATTTCTTTTATCAAGTATAATAGTTAATTATATAAGTAGTATGATTAATTTCATGGCTGGAATTCCAATTATTGGTGATTTGGAAATGATTAAAGTGTTTTCAATCTATAATGATGTTTATAATACTTATGGAGAAAACGTGCATACTACTTCAATTTTCAGTTTTATTATGAATGGTATAATATTGGCAATGATACTATTTTCTGGTAATAATTTTGAAAATATCTCTTCCAAAGAAATAAATTTATTTGTAAATATGGCAGCTTTATCTATTGTAATAAGCCAAATGTCGAATAATGCTAATGCTATAGGTGAGTTGTCTCGATTGAATTATTTTGTTAAAATTGGCTTTGCTATTATGTTAGTTTTATCACTAGTCTATTGGATAAAACGTTTAAAAATAGATTTATCTATGTTGTATATTTTATTAATAGCTTATAGTATAAACCGAATAGCGGGATTTGTCAACGATTTCTATGCAAATTTGTTTATCCCATATTATAGTGTATTTGAGCATTCTAATGTTAGAGATTATTTTAATGCATTTTAAAAGATATGAAAATATTAGCAGTCACATTTTTTACTCCATATAAAGAAAATTATAAGGGTATATCAGCTCTCCTTTATTCCTTGTTAAAGTATCGTTCTTCGGATGTTGAAGTTATGCTTTATTCATATAATGCAAATCAATTGCCAATTGAAAAAATATACGAAGTAGAAAGAGAGTTAGATATTAAGATTAGCTTCATTCCTTTTCCTGTATGGATTCAAAAGTTAAAGAGAATTCCATTACTATTTAAAATGTTAGAATTAATGCTTCCTGATAGCTTATATTCATATATTGCTGTTCCTAATGAAATAAAGAGTGGAATTAAAGCATTTAAGCCAGATATTGTTTGGTTATATCCATTTTTTTTCTATAAATGGGCTTCTAAATTAAATAATTTAAAATTTGTTATTACGGGGTGTGATAATAATGCTTTATTTTATAAACGATGTCAAGATGATGTTTTTTTTAAACCGATGAAAAAACGCATAGGTTTATTGATTAGATTATATAAAGCATATCGTATAGAAAAGAAATTTGCAAAAAGAAATATAATGATGCATTATGTTGGACAAGAAGATATGGCAAGTTATATGCACAAAGTAAATATACATAATGCTTTTTTCTCGGTTCATCCTCATAATTGTTATCTTAGTAAAGATATTCATTTTTCTTCACCAAGAATACGTGTTATCATAGCTGGTAATAATGATTTCTATATGTTTTCTAATTCAAGAAAAATAATTGAAGAATTATGCAAAGATAAGTTGTTGCCTAATTTCGTTGATATAACTTTCTTAGGTAAAGGTTGGGATACTTACAACCTTGCTTTGAAAGATGCCGGTTATGTAAGTAATATCATTACTTGGGTAGATAATTATAACCGTGAGTTGATTAAATATGACGCTCAGATTGTTCCTATCTCTATTGGTACAGGAACAAAAGGGAAGGTTCTCGATGCTCTGTCAAATGGATTGTTATGCATCGGCTCACAATGCGCAATGGAAAATGTTTTTGTTGAAAATGGAAAGTCTTGCATAATTTATAATAAACCAGAAGATGTACCAGCTATTTTATTTGATATTTCTCTTAATCGAAAAAAATATGAAGAGATTGCAGAGAATGGTAGATCGCTGATTCTTGAAAAGCATTCTCCATTTTTGGCTTCATCCTCTTTTTATGGAAATATTACTAATTTTTTAAATGAAATTTAATGTGTTATGAAAATTGTAAAGTTTAGTTCTGGATTAGGAAATCAGGTTTTTTATTACTTATTTTATTTATTTCTTAAAAATAAATATCCGAATGAATCTATTTATGGTTATTATTTGAAGAAAGATCTTAAGAATCATAATGGATTAGAAGTTAATAAAGTTTTTGCAATCGACCTGCCAAAAGCAACATTTCTTTCAAATCTTGTTTCACTTTGCTGTCATGTTTTATATAAATTAGGTATTAAACATTATATGGAGCCTTGTGATCCTTGTAGAAAAAATGCGATTTTATATTGTGCATATTATCAAGATCAAAAATATTTTCTAGACAATATCGCACAAATTAAATTTAGAAAAATAGACTTAGATGAAAAAAATAAGCAGATTCTAGAATTGATATTAAATACTAATTCTGTTTCACTTCATGTTCGACGTGGTGATTATTTAAATGTTGAAAATATTAAGATTTATGGTAACATAGCTACAAAAGATTATTATAGAGAAGCAATTAAAAAAGTTTGTTCTCAAATCAATAATCCCTATTTTTTCATTTTTTCTAATGACATTGAATGGTGTCAAAAGAATCTTGATATTAAAAATGCCGTTTTTGTTCAAAATAATAGCGGTGCTAATAGTTATATTGATATGTTTCTTATGTCAAAATGTAAGGGAAATATTTTGGCAAATAGTTCTTTTAGCTATTGGGGAGCTATGCTGAATGAAAATGACAATCAAATAGTAATTTATCCACAAAAATGGAATAATATATCTACTCCTGATATATTTCCGCAAAATTGGATTGGCTTATGAAACAGGATATTAAGGTAACAGTTGCAGTTCCAATTTATGGCGTAGAAAAATATATAGAACGTTGTGCTGTAAGTTTGTTTGAACAGACATATTCAAATATAGAATATATTTTTGTAAATGATTGTACTTGTGATAATAGTATGGGTATATTGAAGTCAATACTTGACAAATATCCAGAAAGGAAAAAACAAGTAAAAATTATCGTTCATGAGCAGAATAAAGGTTTAGGAGCTGCTAGAAATACGGCAATAAAATATGCTACCGGAGAATTTGTTATGTGGGTAGATTCTGATGATTATATCCACCGAAAAACGATAGAAGTGTGCGTAAAAGAACAATCTTTATCAAATGCAGACATTGTTACGTTTGGTTGTTATGTAATAACCACTAACAATATGAAACGTTTACACGTCGTTCCATATGAAAAGCCTATAGATTTTTCCTTAGCATTATTGCAAAGAAGAACTCATGGAGCGATATGGGGGCGATTAATAAGAACTAAATTGTATGTCGCAAATAATGTTAGCGTTAAAGAAGGTGTTAATATGGGCGAAGATTATCAGGTAATGCCTAAGCTTGCGTTCTTTTCTAATAAGTTGGCTTTTCTTGATGAACCTTTTTATTTTTATGATTGTTCTAATAATTTTTCTTATACGAATATGTATAGTGAAGCAAAGTTACATCAAGATTTGGAATCTTTTGATATAGTAAAAAGTTTCTTTGCTTCATTCCAACATAAATATGATAAAGAGATAAATTTAGCAGAATTAAAACTTATAATAACTAACTTTGTCTTTTTCTCAAGATATAAGGGATTGGAATATTATTATGTGGAAAGTATAAAAAGGCTGAGAAAAATTAATGCAACATATTGGAAATATTTGTCATTACCAGAAAGATTATTACTTCATTTTAGTAAGTGGCAAAGCTTGTTAAAAATTTATGCTCAGTTTGCAACCTCTATTAAACATATATTTGAATTAATTTATTTTAAAAGATGAAGATTATGGATAAGATTCCAATGATTTCAATTATTGTTCCAATATATAATGTGGAACAATGGCTTCCTAGATGTATTGATAGCCTTTTGTCTCAAACTTATAATAATATAGAAATCATCCTCTCTGAGGATGGTAGTCCTGATAGATGTGCTATAATTTGTGATGAATATGCCCAAAAAGATGGCAGAATCCGTGTATTGCATAAAAAAAATGGAGGCTTATCAGATGCTCGTAATGCTGCAATAGATATTGCGAAAGGGGAATATATAACGTTTGTTGATAGTGATGATTTTGTAACTTCTGATTATGTAGAAACTTTATATTCTTTATGCCTAAAATATAACTGTAAGATATCTGTAGCAGATTGGTGTATTTTCCCCGTTGGTAAAATGCCAATAATTACTCTACATAAGATTCAAGAGTCTTTCTTTTGTCAAAAAAAAGCTTTAGAAGAAATGTTTTATCAGAAGCATTATGATGTTTCTGCATGTGTAAAACTATATCATCGTTCTCTTTTTGAAAACATTCGTTATCCAAAAGGGACGTTGTATGAAGATCTTCAAACAACGTTTAAATTAATGTTAGCTTCTGATACTGGTGTTGCTTATAGCAATAAGCAAATATATTACTATATGTTCAGACCAGGTAGCATAGAGGGTTCTTCTTTTTCTGATGAGAAAATGGATAGTGCCATACAGGTATTTAATGTAATGAAATCGTACGAGAAGGAATTACAGAATGTTTCGCGTGCATTGAAAAGCAAGCTAGTTGCTTTTTGTCTTCATTTGGTCTTGAAAATACCGGTAGGTTATAAAGGCGGGGAAGAATTGTATGATTACATTCGTAATGTGAGATGGGATGTATTAACTAATTCTAAAGCTCGTTTGAAAACTAGAATAGGTTGTGCTGTAACTTATTTTGGTTTTAATATTGCAAAAAAGATATTCTCATTAGTAGATCGAAGAAAAGGACAATAATATTTATTTTATGATATATTCTATTATGCAGATTCCTGATGTTCGTATTCTTTGTCCTAAAGTCTTTGGTGACAATCGAGGTTCCTTTATGGAAATTTGGAATGAACATGAGTTTAAACAAGCCGGTATTTCAGATGTTTTTGTTCAAGATAATATTTCTACATCTGTAAAAGGAGTATTGCGTGGTGTTCATACACAGATAAAATATCCTCAGGCGAAAATAGTTTCATGTCTTCAAGGGAAAATTTTTGATGTTGTAGTTGATTGTCGTGCAGGTTCTCCTTCTTATGGAATGTGGTATGGAGAAATATTGTCAGGGGAGAACCATAAGCAACTCTATATACCTGCTGGTGTAGCTCATGGATTTTTGACATTGGAAGATGCTATGGTATATATGAAGGTAACAACGCATTATACACCAGGAGATGAAATAGGTTTCTTGTGGAATGATCCCGATGTTGGTATCAAATGGCCAATAACCGGGAATGTGGACTTAATTTTTGCAGATAAAGATTTGCAATGGAAAAACTTTCAGGATATGATGAGTGAGTTAATTGAGTTGAGACAGAATTAAATGTTTATATTATGACTGTAGTTTATACTTGTGATAACAACTTTGTCTGGATTATGGGTATCTCTATGATTTCTCTTTTTGAGAATAATAAAGAGATGAAAGATCTGGATGTTTACTTGCTTGGTGATCATGTGAGTGAAGACAACAAAAATGTTTTGTCTGGGATAGCTAAAGGTTATGGAAGAACTTGTTCTTTTATAGATGTACCCGACTTAAACATTCCTAAGAGTTTGACTAGCAACAGATGGCCTAAAAGTGCATTTACCAGAATGTTCTGTGGAGAACTTATGCCTGTTGAAATACATAAGATTCTCTATTTGGATTGTGATATTATAGTAAAAGGTAGCATTGCTAAGCTAGATAACCTCGATACTCAAGATTATGCTGTTTCTGCAGTGAAAGATTGCGTTAGTAAGCAATATAAAAAGAAAATTGGTATCTGTAAAGAAGATAGTTATGTAAATGCAGGTGTATTGCTTATGGATTTGGATAGGATGCGTCAGTTGGATATTCGGCAAATGATGTCCCATTTTGTAGATACGCATCAAGGGTTGATCAGTTACGCAGATCAGGATATCCTGAATGGTATGTTCAAAGGTAAGTTTGGTATCATGCCTCCTGAATATGATGTAATGACTCAGATGTGTGCCTATACTTATAAACAAATTCTTCAGTATCGCCGTCCTAGTTCATATTATTCTGAAAAGGAAGTTGAATATGCACAGCGAAATCCTATCATTATTCATTATACGACATGTATGTTGAACATCAGACCTTGGTGCAAGGATTCTAAGCATCCATGGGCAGCAGAGTTTGATAAGTATCAAGCAATGAGTCCTTGGGCAGGTAAGCCTAAAGGAATCGCAAAGTTTGATAAGTTGGAGCATAAGATAATCCGTACAATTTTGTCTTTACCAGATATTTTTTCGTATAGATTGATAGGTTTGCTCCATGCAGTTATCCGACCATTGGTTATCATGATGAAAAGTAAATTGTGAGGAATATAGATTGAATTAAATTTTATTTATATCATGAAAGAAGTACAGATTATTTTAAGCGAAAGTCAAAATGCAAAGCCTTATGAGGAATCTCAGATGATTCATCAGATAGAGTTTGACAAGGTGAAGAAACTCATAGCAAAGCAAGTCGGTGAGGCGGATTCTAAACATACGGAAGTGCATCATGCAATTTCTGTGTTTGGTGAAAGAGGAACTGGCAAAACTTCTTTTTTGGAATCTATCTTGGATTATTATTCATGCAAGAATGAAGGCAAGGACATTTGTGTGCTTGATTTGATAGATCCAACGATGATAGAGGAAAAGGGACATGTGTTCTTGCTGATAGTCTCCTTGATAAACCGAAAGGTAAAAGAGACCTTGTGTGGTAATGCTGCCAATGTGGAAAAGAAAGCTTTCTTGACGGATTGGGAATGCGCCATGAACAAGCTTGCTAAGGGTATCCCATCACTTGACAGGGTGGGTGAAACTTACGAGAATTCTTCATGGGCTGATGACACGTTTATCATGCATAGAGGTGTTGAAACTGTATATTCAGCCTTTGAGCTATCTACACATTTTAGTGAGTGTGTGAATTTAGCTCTCAAGATATAGGAGAAGAAAGCATTCTTGATAGCCTTTGATGACATTGATGTTGACTTTCGTAAGGGATGGCCTGTACTCGAAACCATACGTAAGTATTTGTGTACACCTCGTATCATCACTTTGCTGAGTGGAGATTTGCACCTGTATTCTATTAATGTGAGAAAGCAGCAATGGTATAATTTCGGAAAGGCTTTGCTTAAAAACGAGTATGATGGTTGTGATAATAATAAAGGACAATATACGCATCTTGTAGATGAGATGGAGAATCAGTATATGCTCAAGCTTTTTAAGGCGGAAAATCGTGTGAAGCTATTTACCGTTGACGAAGCATTAAGGCGTGCGGAAATATGCTACAAGATAGATGGGAAGGATATTAGAGAATGCTACCAAACTATATTGAAGAATTGTGGCATTCATGACAAGAAGCACATTGCTATCTATGAGAATTTCCTCATGAATTTGCCGATACGCTCTCAGATTCATCTGGTGAAGAGCAATTTGGATGAAAATCTGAAGGAGAATCACTCGTATGACGCTTTTATGTCGCAGATGCTTTCGGGGAATATTGATGTGGACTTGGTTAGTCATTCTTACGAAATGACCACTGTCGTCATCTTGCGCTATTTGATTAATAGCAATATGCTGGAAAGTGCTTACCAGTTGTTGCCGCGTTATGAGAGCAATACCGTCAACTCTTGCTTGATGGGCTTGTTCTTGATGTGGTGTAATAGTGCCAAAGACAAACCTTCTCTCGTTTTTGATTATTTGATGAGAGTCGGTTTTATCAGGTGTTTTGCTGAGATTATCATGGCTGATTCGGATGATAATACCAGATTATTAAAACTGTGTCTCCAGTCTGGAGTCTTTCAGACGAATACCTTGAAGGGTATGTTGGGTAATGCTATGGCTTACTTGTATGATGATGAGAATCTTTTCGGAATCGGTATTTTCTTTCCTATTCGTGGATTGAGTGGTAGAGCCAAGAATACGAATGTGGATGCTCTTGATTTTGTTTTTAAGCATAAGACAGAGTTAGAGAAAAAACTTGCATACATCCCTGCTGTGATGCTTTCTTTTGTCTATAAGAATGAGAGCCGATTGTATTATTCCGTATATGGGATTCTTTCAGCTATTGGTGATTTGTTGCGTGCAAAGGAGTTGGGAAATGACGTGATGACTACTTTTAATGAACTGTCTCTGCTTAGAAGCTATCAGGTTTCTGATAAGGCTTCTAGCTCTAAAGATAATGAAAATGAAGACCTACCAGAGCCTGCTGAGGAAGAATTAGAGGAAAATACTGCACGATTTAAGACAGAGCTAGAGGAATGGGTAGGTCGTGTGAATAATATACAAGAGGCTCCTTTTGTGATTGGGAAGATGGCTACGAGATTTTGCTATTCTCAGAGAAATATCTATCAGAGCTTGAAAGAGGAGAAGGATGGAAACAACAGACCTGTAGTAAAACTTGGAAGGATAACTTCCTTGTCTCTATTGGAATTGTTGAATGCCATATTGGTAGAGGAGGCATTAGTAAACTATGATTTTGTCAACAAGAACGAGGATGCGCAAGCGATTGATGGGTTGAACTTGAACAATGTGAGAACCTCAGGAACAGTGTTTGAGAATAATTTGAAGTTTATTTATGAAAATGGGGCTTCAGATGCAATACCATTGACAAAGGTCTTAATAACTTGTCCACTGATTTATCCGTATATAGATCCAACTTCGGTTGCCAATATGAAAACAATCATGGGCTTGGATGCTGCTTCTTTGCCGTTTAATGTAAATGCATGTTTGGATCAGGTAACGCTAAAAAGTCAAATGAGATAGCTTATGCAAACAAAATCTCTCTTTAGACACTTGCTTTGTGACGAGACTTCTCTCAGAGAATATATGGAAGGAAATGTTGCTTCATACGAGGATGTGCAACGACGTTTGTTTGAGTTGGAACGCAAGGAAAATATATTTGTACCTGACCATTACTATAGGCTGCTGAAAGAAAAGTGTTTTGCTAAGTTGGGTTCCATGGCGGATATGCTAATCGTTGGTTTGTCTGAGTTTGCTGATGAGTATATTGAAAGACGAGAGAACTTGCTGTATGTTAGGGCGGAAAAGCAAAATGAATGGCAGTTGTTATTACCTGCTTATTCTCCGCTCTTATTGATAGCTGCAAAACTATGTCATGATAATACTTGCCCATTGAATGTGGAAGATGTAAAAGTTTATCATGAGAGATATGTTCTTCCTAACGTGAAATATACAGCTTTGCTTCATCCTTATATTTTGCAGATGGAGGATTTCAAGGAAAGTCATGATGGCATGTATGATCTTCATATTCACCTGAATGGAACGATAGAGTCTGATCATCTGTGGCAGGACTTTCTGGATAAACCCTCTGAATTTATAGGTGGTCTAGATAAAAAGCTGGTTAATCCTAAGGTAAAAGAACTGTTCGAACAGTTCTCGACTTTGGTAACTCCCCTAAAACTAAAGAGGCTAGCTTATGATGCCAATTATATAAGAAAAGTATTAGCTGATCATTGCTTCAGGAATATTGCTTATCCAGAAACTGTATTAAAGGATTGTATGGATGAAGATAAAATCAACTCTTATGTGGGAATACATCCAATGAATGCTATAGTAGCTGGCAATAGAATGCAGCAGGAATGTATGTTCTACGTTTATGTATTGTCCTATTTGAAGCACTATCCCAAGGATGATGTGACAGCTTATTTGCTTCATTTCTATATCTTGATAAATGGATTGTTGAATCGCCTATGTGTTATGCAATCCCATTTCTATGGCTTTGAGGAGTTTAATAAATATACTTTGGGAGGCGTAAGAATGGTCAGTGAGAGGTTTGAGGAAAGTTGTCGTTATCTTCAGCTGGCTGGAAATGATTTGACCAACATCAAGATGCTGGAGGGAAGATTTGCGCCTATTTCAAATAAAAAAGGACTTGCTAAGACTATTGGCAAAATCATAGGTAGTTGGGAAGCTTTTAATCAACAACAAGTAAAAGAACGAAAGGGTGGTAAACTGTCGGATTTGTCTTTAATCGCCCATTTTATAAAATCTATCAGTGGCCGTCATGGTAATTATTTCTTCGAAGAATATCGGATGGGATTAGAGAAGCGTGCTGATGCCTTGGTTTGTCTTAAAAATGAAGGTGGAAAATTGGGTGCTGTTCTAGTTGGTGTTGATGCTGCTTCTAGTGAATTTTCAACGCCTCCAGAAGTATTTGCTCAGGTTTATCTTAGATTAAGAGAAGGTGGTTTTTCTCATTTTACCTTTCATGCAGGAGAGGATTTCTTTCATTTGCTAGGTGGAATACGAGCTGTATGGGAGGCAATAGAGTTACTTAGATTGCAGCGAGGAGATAGAATAGGTCACGCTGCGGCTTTGGGCGTGTCGGCTTCTCTTTGGAAAGATAACGTGGGTGATAGGTTGTTGGTAAGACAAGGCGAGTATCTTGATGATTTGGTATTTGCCTATCATTTGATAGAGACTTCTGGTGACTTGTCTTTGCTGAAGAAGAAAGGGATGTTGACTAACAGCATCAATAACCTGTGTTTTGAAGTGTATGGGCAGTATTACTCTCCATTTATGCAGGTTAAGGCTTGGTTGAGTAGAGGTCTTAATCCTAAGGAAGTCATGGATAAGCAGGATGCTGAGTTGCCTGATGAAAAACGTTTGCTGAAAAAGTATTGGAAATTGAGAGGCTCAAAAGATAGTCTCTATGATAAGATTATTGAGGTGAATACTTGTGAGTTCTTTGATGTGCAGGAATTGGAGGCTATTCAATTGTTTGTTCTTCAGCAAATGCATGACAAAGAGATTGTGATTGAGACTTTGCCTACAAGTAATGTGATGATAGGTCATCATCATTCTTACTCATCTTATCACCTATATAATTGGTATCGTTGGGGAAAAATTGAGCATAAACCGATTCCGCCAATCGTATTAGGTTCGGATGATGCCGGAATCTTTGCTACAAATATCTTCAATGAGTATTGTAATGTATATTGTCAACTGATGTATGATAAACGACTCAATTCGATAGATGTCATTAAGTTTATTGAGGAGTTGGATTATAACTCGAAGTTGTATAGCTTTAAGTAATAGTGATGTATTATGAAACAAATTAGGTTCTTGTCAAATAACGAAAGTAAAATAAAGGAAATATCTGAAATAATGAAGGCTTCGGATATAGATATTGTTCCTATAGCTAAAAAAATAGAAGAAATACAAACAGATGATGTCGCACATCTGGTTAAAGAAAAAGCTTTGAATGCATTAAAGGTGATAGGACGTCCTTTATTCGTTGAACATACTGGGTTGTTTATTGATAGAATTAATCAATTGCCAGGTGGCTTGACTCAGGTGTTTGGGGATAAGCTTCAAGCAGATAAGTTTGCGGAGCTGTTTGGCTCTGAAAATATAGGAGAATCAAAGGCCAGGGCTGTTACTACTATTTGCTATATAGATGGTAAGCAAACTCATGTATTTGAGGGGGAGGTAACTGGAAGTATTATATCTCATCCGAAAGGAAATCAAGATTTCCAATGGGATTGTGTGTTTGTTCCTGATGGAAAAGAACAAACTTATGCAGAAATGGAAGATCGCAAAAATGAGATTAGTATGAGAAGGATTGCTTTGCAGAAATTTGTAGACTATTTAACGAAATGATGGTATGAAATATATTGAAGAACTAAAGGAGGCGATAAAACGTAAAAATGTAATTCTCTTCGTAGGTGCAGGTGTATCTAAGAATTTAGGACTTCCTACTTTTTCAGAACTGATAGATGAAGTAGCCAAGCTTATAGGCTATGATCCTGAAATTTTCAAGACTCTGTCAAATTATCAATCTTTGGTAGAATTCTATTATCTCAAGCGAAAGACTTTAGGAGATTTGAGAAGCTATATGGATCAGAAATGGCATAATATAGGTGAAGGAAAATTAGATGATACGACAATTTATAAAAACATCGTTGATTTGAATTTTCCTATTATCTATACAACTAATTATGATAGCTGGATAGAGCGAGCTTTTAAGCACTACGGTAAGGATTTTTGCAAAATCGTTGGTGTGAAGGACTTCATTGAAATTAAAGATGAAGTGACGCAAATTGTTAAGTTTCATGGTGACTTTTCTGATGATAGTTCAATTGTGCTTACGGAAAGTAGCTATTTTGAACGTTTAGAGTTCAACTCTCCTTTAGATATAAAACTTAGGTCCGACATGTTGGGCAAGACCATATTATATATAGGCTATAGTTTGGAAGATATTAATATGCGTTTTCTTTTATACAAGCTTTCCAAAATATGGGAGAAATATAAGGATATTCGACCTGCTTCTTATATATTTTTAACAAAGCCAAATGAGGTTGAGGAGAAAATACTGGAGTCAAGAGGAGTAAAACCGATTATTTCTGATTTTGATAATCCTGGTGAAGGCTTGATACATTTTTTGGACGAGTTGGTAAAATGATTAAACAGAATATGAAGGGAATCGTATTAGCAGGAGGTAGCGGTACTCGTTTGTACCCTATTACAAAAGGTATCAGCAAGCAGCTGATTCCTATATTCGACAAACCGATGATATATTATCCTATCTTGGTATTGATGTTGGCAGGCATACGAGAGATATTGATTATCTCTACACCGTTTGACTTGCCTGGTTTTAAACGATTGTTGGGTGATGGCAGCCAGTTTGGCGTGAAGTTTGAGTACGCCGAGCAACCATCACCAGATGGCTTGGCACAGGCTTTCATTATTGGTGAGAAGTTCATCGGTGATGATTCTGCTTGTCTTGTATTGGGAGATAACATCTTCTATGGTGCTGGATTAAACCAAATCTTAGCAAAGGCTGCATTAGATGCCGAGCAGAACAACAAGGCTACCGTCTTTGGTTATCGGGTAAGCGATCCGGAGCGATATGGTGTGGCTGAGTTTGATGAGCAAGGTAATTGCTTGAGCATCGAGGAGAAGCCTGAACATCCAAAGAGCAATTATGCTGTAGTGGGCTTATACTTCTATCCTAATAAGGTGGTGGAAGTAGCCAAGCATATCAAACCATCTGCTCGTGGTGAGTTGGAAATCACAACGGTGAACCAGGAGTTCCTGAAGGATAAGCAGCTGAAGGTACAGACCATGGCAAGAGGATTCGCCTGGCTCGATACCGGAACCCATGATTCCCTTTCTGAGGCTTCAACCTTTATCGAAGTCTTAGAGAAGCGCCAGGGCTTGAAGGTTGCTTGCTTGGAAGGTATTGCTTATCGCCAAGGCTGGATTACAGCAGAACAATTGAGAGAGAATGCTCAACCAATGTTGAAGAATGACTATGGCAAGTATCTTCTTTCAATTCTAGAGGAGAAAGATCAAACTTTAAAGAAGAATTTAGAATATTAAGCAAATGAAGAATATCATTATCACGGGCGGTGCTGGTTTCATCGGCTCACACGTAGT
>OCMB01000090.1_pt1 | contig 20351 bp, 17 predicted proteins | sample 1496101 | NCBI WGS metagenome assembly OCMB01 (sample SAMN01760949, study PRJEB22395) | human gut metagenome | reverse complement strand
TCTTCCCTGAGCCGCTATCTTCCCCTTATTCTTTAAGCTGCAGCAACTGACTCTCCGCCAATCCCGTAATTTCCATCACCGTCGCAACATCCATACCTTTTGCCAGCATCTTCCTAGCAATCTCGAGGCTACGCTGGTTCATTCCTTTCTCTATACCCTTCTCCATTCCTTCAGCTAGTCCTTCTTCTTTTCCCTCTCTCTTGGCGGTATCAATCGAATTCTTGATGTCGCGATATGCCATTTTGCTGGCTTCGTACTCACGTTGTTCCCGCGGAGTAAACTTAGAAGAATCTACCTGCTTCATAATCTCAATGCTATTAATGTTTCTATTCTAGCAGCAAAGTTAAGATTTTCTTTTGAAACCAACAAGAGTTTTTTCAAAAAAGTTGAGAAGCCATCCATAAAAGACAAAAAAGTATAAATAGTGAATCATATAAATGGTCAAGTGAAATATTATCATTATCTTTGTAACTAAAATAATAGGTAACAAAACTATGACGCCAGAAGAAAAAGCAAGAGTCAAAATAGACCAATGGTTTGCTGATGCAGGATGGAAGGTTGTCAATCGGGATGAATACGAGCCTACCATCTCAGCCGTAGCTATTCGTGAGGGATTGCTCAAAGGCAATCTTGAAGCAGATTATTTCCTGTTTATCAATGGGAAAGCTGTCGGTGTGCTCGAAGCTAAACGAGAAGAAATTAATATTTCTTCCAATATTGTGAGTGAACAGGCTATCACATATGCAAAGAGTGTACCTGACTGTTATCAAGCCTGGCAAAAACCTTTGCCTTTCCTTTTTAAATCAAATGGCAAGGAAATAGAGTTTTTTGATTATAGACATCGTGAAACTTCAGAATGGGAAACTATCAGCCGCATTCTTACTCCTAAGGAAATAGTAAAGATGTTAGGTATAGACGACCCTTTTGCCGGACTTCCTACATTGAATAAGAAAGGTCTGCGAGAATGTCAATATGAGGCAGTCACGGAATTGGAGAAGAGCTTCCGTGTAGGGCAAAATCGTGCATTGATGGTTCTAGCTACTGGTGCCGGCAAAACATATACGGCATGTCTCACGGCCTATCGCATGCTTAGCTATACTCCTATGCGTCGTGTTCTGTTTCTTGTTGACCGCAATAACCTCGGAAAACAGGCAGAAACAGAGTTTGGAACATTCCGCCTTACGGAAACTGGTGATGCCTTCAATACAATCTATGCAGTCAACAGGTTGAAGTCGGCAGAAGTACCAACAGACAGCAATGTGGTTATCTGTACCATACAAAGATTATTCTCACTCTTAAAAGGAGAAGAGATTACGGATACAGATGATGACGATGAAGATACAGCTGATGGTGAAGTAACATTACCAGACAACCCAAACTTACCACACGATTTCTTCGACCTTATCATTATAGATGAGTGTCACCGTTCTATTTATGGCAACTGGCGCAAGGTGCTAGAATACTTTGATACAGCTCGCCTTATTGGTCTTACAGCGACACCAATTCCTGAAACGATGGCATTCTTCAACAACAACCGTGTTGTAAACTATACGCTTGAGCAGTCAGTCATAGATGGTGTCAACGTCGATAGCCGCATCTATCGAATCAGAACAAAGGTAACAGAAGAAGGTGGAGCTATTATGCAAGGTCAGAAAACCAAAGTTGAGACTCGATACACTGGTGAAGTTAAAACCGTAAGCACAAAAGAAACGAAGACTTATACGAAAGAAGAGTTAAATCGAAGCATCATCAACCCTGCCCAGATAAAACTTATTCTTTCCACTTATCGTGATGCTGTCTATACAGAAATGTTCAATGACCCTCAAAGAGAGCCTAACATGGACTATCTGCCAAAGACCCTCATCTTTGCGCTCAACGAGAATCATGCAACAAATATCGTTCAAATTGCTAAAGAAGTTTTTGGACGCACGGATGACCGCTTTGTTCAGAAGATAACCTATTCAGCAGGAGATAGCAATGAACTGATACGCCAGTTTCGTAACGACAAGGACTTTCGCATTGCCGTAACCTGTACTCTTGTGGCAACAGGAACAGATGTAAAGCCTCTGGAAGTCGTGATGTTTATGCGTGATGTGGCTTCAGCTCCCCTCTATACACAGATGAAAGGTCGTGGAGTCCGGACAATAGGTGATGAACAGCTGCGCAACGTGACACCTAATGCTATCAGCAAAGACTGTTTCTTCCTTGTTGATGCAGTAGGAGTAACCGAACATGAGCATATCATACCAGGTCAGTATGAAGGTCCAGAGACAGAGACCATCACCTTAAAAGAACTATTGGAACGTATCGCTCATGGAAATCTGCCAGACAATTACCTCAAGCGGCTTGCTGCCACATTATCCAGACTTTACAATAAGGCAGATAATGCACAGCGACAGGAATTTGTCCGCATCGCTCATGATGACATGCAGGAAATTGCTCAACGCATCTATGATGCTCTCGATCCTGAGCACCAGCCACAATTGCCACCATACGTAGATATCAATGAACCTAACAATGAACGTAAGGGTTTGGTATCTCCGATAGCTAATCATGCCAATGTCCGTAAGTACATACTGATTCTTGCAGCTGGTTTTGTCAACACGCTGATGCCAGGAGAAGATACGCTTATATCCAAAGGTTTCTCTATAGAAGAGGCTCAAAGTACCACAGATGCATTTGAGCAATATTGCTGCGACCACAGTGATGACATAGAAGCTTTACGCATTCTATATAATAACGAGGGCGAACCTATCACTTATTCCATGTTGAAGGACTTGGAAAACAAGTTGAAGATGGAGAACAACCGCTTTGCACAAAAGCTCTTATGGAATTCATACGCCATCGTATATGGTGATAAAGTACGCCGCACGACCAAAAAGGAAGAATCGGAGGCTCTTACCAACATCATCCAACTGGTACGCTTCGCTTACCATCAGACAGAAAAACTGGAAAGTGCCTATCCTACGGCTCGAAGTATGTTTAATCTTTGGTATGGTCGAAAACAGATGGATATAACAGCGAAGCAGAAAGATTTGATAGGCAAGATAGTGGAATACATCGCAGCCAATGGAGCCTGCAACGTGCGAGAGATAAGGAAGAACGATGTCACCCATGCAGCCCAATTGATTGCAGCTTTCGGAAACATGAAGAAAGCTGACAAGGCTTTGGATTCCGTATATAAATTTATAGTATTAAGAACAACTGCATAGTATATAGATATGGCTAAAAATATAACAACTGAGCAAACGCTCACAAAAAAGGTATGGAATCTTGCTACGACATTAGCAGGAGTCGGAGTAGGATTTACAGATTACATCACACAACTCACCTATCTTCTTTTCTTAAAGATGGATGACGAGAATATGGAACTCTTTGGAGAGGATTCATCCATACCTGTTGGGTATAGATGGAAAGACTTGACAGGCTTGGATGGCTATGATCTCGTAAAGCAATATGAGAGTACACTCAAACTATTAAGTCAACAAGATGACCTCATCGGCACCATCTATACCAAAGCACAAAACAAGATTGACAAACCTGTCTATCTTAAGAAGGTAATCACTATGATAGATGAAGAGCAATGGCTCATCATGGATGGTGATGTAAAAGGTGCTATATATGAAAGCATCTTGGAGAAAAATGGTCAAGATAAAAAAAGTGGTGCTGGTCAGTACTTTACCCCACGTCCACTGATTAAAGCTATGGTTGACTGCTTGCAACCCCAAATTGGTGAGACTGTATGCGACCCCGCCTGTGGTACTGGTGGCTTCTTGCTTGCTGCCTACGATTACATGAAGGAACAAAGCCAGAATCGTGATAAATTGGACTTTTTGAACAACAAAGCGTTACATGGCAATGACATCACCCCACTTGTGGTTACACTTGCCTCCATGAACCTTTATCTTCATGGTATAGGCACAGACCACAGCCCTATCGTATGCGAGGACTCTTTGGAGAAAGAACCTTCCACCTTAGTGGATGTCATCCTTGCCAACCCTCCATTTGGCACACGCCCTGCCGGTTCTGTTGAAATCAATCGTCCAGACTTCTATGTTGAAACCAAGAACAACCAGCTCAACTTCCTTCAGCATATGATGCTGATGCTCAAAACTGGCGGACGTGCAGCAGTAGTCCTGCCAGACAATGTTCTTTTTGAAGGCAACGCAGGAGAGAGCATCCGCAAGAAACTCTTGTCGGATTTCAATCTCCATACCATTCTCCGTTTACCTACAGGCATTTTCTATGCACAGGGAGTAAAGGCAAACGTACTATTCTTTACCAAGGGACAGCCAACTAAGAATATTTGGTTCTACGACTATCGCACTGGTGTAAAACACACCTTGGCTACGAACAAGTTAGAGCGTCACCACCTCGATGACTTTGTAACCTGCTATCATACTGAGGACATCAATGCCCGCAAAGAGACATATGATGCAGACAAGAACCCATCTGGCAGATGGCGCAAGTATAGCATTGATGAAATCATGGCTCGTGACAAGACAAGTCTTGATATCACTTGGATAAAACAGGGTAATGATACTGAAGATTTACCATTGAGCCAATTGATGTCAAACATCAAGGAACAGAGCATGAATATCAGCAAGGCCGTAAGCGAGTTGGAGAAATTATTGAGTGGAATAAAGGAGGCATAAAATGGACAAAAGTTTGATAAACACTAACATCGAACAGCAGTTTACCGAAGTCGTAAATCTGATAGTTCAGCATCGAAGTAAAGCGTCTATGGCTGTCAATAAGGAGATGCTGCTCACAGCGTGGCATGTAGGTGCCTATGTTTCCAAGAAGTTAAAAAGTGAGGAATGGGGAAGCAAGGTTATTTCCCAACTATCTGAATATATCCGTTCTCAACATCCTGAGATAAAAGGATATAGTAGAAGAAACATATATAATATGGTGATGTTCTATGATGAATATTCTACGGAAACTTTCACTACGATAGTAAATAAGTATCTTGATGCTGAATTTGTGCAGCCAATGGCTGCACAAATTGAAGTAAAACAATTAGTATCGAAAAGTAAGGCAATACAATCAAAAAATGGTGCTGCTGCATTTGTGCAGCCACTGGCTGCACAAATGCCTAAAATTTTGGAGTTGACAACGTTCACTAACCATATAGAAATACTATGTCGTTGTAAGCGTTATGAACAGCGGTTATTCTATATTCTTTATGCACATAAAGAAAAACTAGGAAAAAGAGAGATGCAGCGCTGTGTTGACAATGATACTTTTTCCAATCTTCTCGGAAATAAAAGTAATATGTCGAAGGGATTATTAGAGCAATATCCTGATGCTCCTATTATGTTTAAAGACACTGTGTTTTTAGATTTTCTTGGGTTGCCAAAGAAATACAATGAAAGCAAATTGAAGAATGGATTAATAGAGCATATGAAGCAATTTATTCTCGAATTAGGTAAAGATTTCATCTTTATGGACCAAGAGTATCCGCTCACCGTTGGTGCATCTACCTATAAGGCAGACTTGCTGTTTTTTCATCGCGGTCTCCAGGCACTTGTTGCGGTGGAATTGAAGAAAACCAAATTCCATCCTCGAGATCTTGGTCAATTAGAGTTTTACCTTGAAGCTCTTGACCGTGATGTGAAACGTTCCAACGAGAACCCTTCTATTGGCATCATTTTATGTCCTGATGTGGACAAGGTTGTTGTTGAATATGCTATGAGTCGCAGCATGAGTCCTACGATGGTGGCGGAATATAAGCGTATCTTAATTCCGCAAGAAAAAATGCAACAACAATTAAGGGAATTCTGTCAGTTCTTCTCAAAAGAAGATAAATCTTAAAATTAATAGACGAATTAATAATGGACACAAAAGCATTAAGACAAAAGATACTCGACCTTGCTATTCACGGCAAGCTCGTTCCACAAGATCCCAACGATGAGCCTGCATCGGTGCTGCTCGAACGTATCCGTGCTGAAAAGGAAAGACTCATCAAAGAGGGAAAGATTAAGAAGGGAAAGAAGTCTGCAAAGACTTCTGATAAGCCGCATTATCCGTTTGAACTGCCGAAGGGGTGGGCTATCACAGATATTGGTGAGCTGCTTATTAATAGAGATGGTGAAAGAAAACCTGTATCGTCAGCAATTCGCTGTAAACAAAAAGATAAAGTTTATGATTATTATGGAGCTGCAGGTGTTATTGATAAGGTTGATGAGTATTTGTTTGATGAACGCCTGTTACTTATAGGGGAAGATGGAGCAAATTTACTTTCAAAAAGTAAAGACAATGCTTTCTTTGCCGATGGCAAATATTGGGTGAATAATCATGCTCATGTGTTAGATGCAACAGATAAATCAATTTTAGATTTTGTGGCAATTGTAATTAACTCCATGAAGTTGGATGATTTCATTACAGGCTCTGCACAGCCAAAATTATCACAAGATAATCTAAACAAGATTCCTGTTATGTTGCCTCCTATTAATGAACAATGTCGCATATTGAAAAAAGTCAAGCATTGGTTTTCATTGATAGCTATGATAGAGCGTTGTAAGGATAATTTACTTGAAACAATTAAGCAGACCAAATTCAAAATCCTCGACCTCGCCATTCACGGCAAACTTGTACCGCAAGATCCCAATGACGAGCCTGCCAGCGAACTGCTCAAACGTATCAATCCAAAGGCAGAAATCACTTGTGATAACCCCCAATATGGCAAGCTGCCGAAGGGATGGTGTGAAACTTTACTTGGAAATATTGGCAATTGGCAATCTGGAGCTACTCCAAGCCGATTACGTAAAGACTATTACAATGGCGATATTCCTTGGTTAAAAACTGGAGATTTAAACGATAGCGTTATTAAGTCCATACCTGAGACTATAACGAGAAAGGCCTTGAAAGAAACTTCTGTCAAACTAAATCCAACCGGAAGCGTCCTTATTGCCATGTATGGAGCGACTATTGGAAAAATTGGAATATTGGCATTGCCAGCTACTACAAACCAAGCTTGTTGCGCTTGCGTAGACTATATGTGTGACAAAATGTTTTTGTTCTATTTTTTACTTGCCAATCGAAAGAGGTTTGTCGCTATGGGCGGTGGAGGAGCGCAGCCGAACATCTCAAAAGAGAAAATAACGAATACACATATTCCCTTGCCACCACTTTCCGAGCAACATCGAATAGTCGCAAAGATTGAAGAACTTTTTGTTCATTTTGACAAGATTGAATCCTCATTGCAAGCATAAAGGCTTACAATGGGGATTTCCCATTCTTGACACACATCTTATATTGTTACCATTCATTTTAATACAAAACAATATGGTAACACAATTTGAAAAGTATTTGGTCAAGTCAAACTTGGCAAAGAACACGGTAACATCGTACCTATGGACGATGAAGTATTTCCTTGATAATTACAAGGAGGTGAACAAGAAGAATCTGTTGGCTTATAAGGGTTATCTTATGGAGAACTTCAAACCACAGACGGTAAACTTGCGTTTGCAAGCAATGAATAAGTATTTGGAGTTTAGCAAACAAGAGAAGCTAAAGATGAAGTTTGTAAAGACGCAACAAAAGAACTTCTTGGAGAACGTAATCAGCGATGCCGATTACAAGTTCCTGAAAGCCAAGTTAAAGGCAGACGGTTATGATGAATGGTATTTCATCGTTTGGTTTATGGCAGCCACTGGTGCACGTGTCAGCGAGCTGCTTCAAATCAAAGCTGAGCATGTAGCGGTTGGCTATCTTGACTTGTATAGCAAAGGAGGTAAAATGCGCCGCCTTTACATTCCGAAGAAGCTATGCACTGAAGCCCAAAGATGGCTAACAGGACAAAACATCACCTCTGGTTATCTGTTCACCAATCGTTTAGGCAACCGCCTTTCCACTCGTGGCATAGCTATCCAACTGAAGTACTTTGCCGAAAAGTACGGTCTTAACCGTAATGTGGTTTATCCACACTCCTTCCGTCACCGTTTCGCCAAGAACTTCCTTGACCGTTTCAACGACATCGCCCTCCTTGCCGACCTCATGGGACATGAGAGCATCGAAACAACACGCATTTATCTGCGACGCACAGCAAGCGAACAGCAGAAGATAGTGGACAAGGTAGTTACTTGGTAACTGTATCTATAGCATTTAGCCACCGCAAGAATATGACTTGCGATGGCTAAATATGATGTTTACAAAGATGCTTCTATCTTGTCGAGTTGAGCGAATAACTCTTCAATCTTAGCCACAATGCGATGTTGCTCTTGGTGAGGAGGTAGAGGAATAGGTAAAGCTAAAAGCATCTTTTGCGTAACTTGATTTATAGTGGCAGAATTAGAATCATCTAAATATCTATCAAAATATTCAGAGTTTAGTACAATCCTTATCCACTGATTATACGCACTTCTACAAACCGCCATAAATGCGCCAAATGATGTTGGTTCTTTTAGTTCGCTTATAATAGCATTTTTACCTATGAGATTTCTACTGCCATTTCTTGCACAAATAAGCAAATCTCCTACATGAAGAAGTTGCTTTTCTAATATTTTTGTAGAAACTTTTACCAAATCAGTTGTGTCAATTTTCCCATTTCTAATATTGTTAGAACGATAAACGGGAACTCCAGTTGAAACAATATCCGTTGGTCTATATGTCAATCCTATATTTGATTTTGCTATACCAGAAAGTTTGACCCATTCCCAACTTGAAGGTATTACAAACGGCAGCTTGCCATATTGGGGGTTATCACAAGTGATTTCTGCCTTTGGATTGATGCGTTTGAGCAATTCGCTGGCTGGCTCGTCATTCGGGTCTTGCGGTACAAGTTTGCCATGAATAGCGAGGTCGAGGATTTTGGACTTTGCTTGAATAATTATTTTCTGCAAATCAGATTTTCCACTTTCAACAACATTTACAAACAACATCCAACGCTCAATCTCTGAAACGATTCGCTTTTGTTCTTCTAATGGTGGCAAAGGAAAGGCTATTTTTGAAAAATTGCCCTTATTCAGTATCGGTAATGTTGTTGCAGAAGCATTACTCTTAATTTCATTCTGCATGTATTCTGACACACACGCATAATATAAGAAATAAGGAATGATGCTCTTGGTTGGGACGATAGCATTTATCTGCTGATTACATGAGCCTTCTACGGAAATTAAACCTGTTTTTCCTATAGTAGCACCTATACATGTTACCAAAACAGTATTCGCTGGCAATTTTCGAGAAGACTCAAATCCTAATTGACTAAGTTTGTCATTTGAAAACTTTGTATCAATACCTTGCTCTAAATCCGTAGGCTTAAAGAAAGGAATATTGCCACCATAATACTCTTTATTATCTTTAGATGGAGTATTACCTGTAGTAATTTCTCCGATTTCTCCCAATGTCGTCCACTTCCACCCCTTCGGCAGTTCAAACGGATAATGCGGCTTATCAGAAGTTAAATATATTGCATAAAGCTGCTGCCAGATTCTAAAAACAGAAACAAAGCATAGACACAGATAAGTTTATCATCCCTCCTTAATTATCCACTCGCTGACAGTACGCTGAGTGCTATCATAAATCACAGCAAGAAGCTTCTCCATACTAATCTTCACCTCCTGGTTAGGATACAAACAAAGAAATAGCATCTATCCGATTACGCGCACATAAAAGTTTTTTCTACAAAAAAAAGTATCATAGTCTCATTTTTCGCTGGAAAATCCATATTATATTACTGATATATTGATATTTACATTCAATGAGACTTCCCGCAAAAAGTAGAAAGAAGTATCATGGAAGTATCATGAAATGCTATAGAAGTATCATTAAAGACTGCACGATGCACGCGAAAAAGCAGTTTAAACAGCGCAAAAAGATAGTTTAAACAGCGCAAAGACCCTAAAGAATATTGCCCAAAAACGAGTCCGATATTTGGGCACTCGTTGCCCACGCTATGGGCAATAGTTGCCCAGCACACGGTCTGCCGATGCCCACGTGGTGGGCTGCGGATGCCCGTGTAACGGGCACAAACAGACCAACCGGAGGGCATAAAGAGACCAACTGATGAACTGAAAAAGTAGACACATTACCGTGACTTATCCTGATTATATTGGCACCACTATCTGCACTTTTCCCAATTTTCCATCATTATAGAGAAGAAATAGGGTTAAAAAAGCCAATGAGACTTCAATGAGACTTCTTGGCTCAAAAACCGAGAAGTCTCATTTCTAATATCTTATTACATATCAAGCATTTAAGCCCTATTTTTCAAGCAAAAATGAGACTTTGACACTTTTTTCGAGAAAAAAACTTTTTCACGTAGGCAATCGATGCCCGTAAAATTTTCACGTAGGCAATCGAAGCCTTAAAACATGAAGATTATTCGATGATGATACCGCCATTAGGCTGAATCACAACCTTTGCCTTACCATCCTTGCCAACCTTCAAAGTCTTCTTGACAGAAGTGAAGAACTTCTCGCCCTTCTTCTTTGGCTGGTCGGTGATATAAGTAACGGTCTTACCAGCAAACATCGGCAAATCCAGGGTCAGAGCAAGAGGCTTGTCTGTAGCATTCAGTCCGCCTACGAACCATCTGCCGGCAGTAAGCGCTGCACCGGAACCATTCTCTACACTCGACTTGCGAGCCACCACCGCATACTTGGTTGGATAACCGGCAATATACTTGGTATCCTCCCAGGCTGTAGGAACATTCTTGAGCCAATCCAACTCCCACTGTGGTACATCCTGCAAATTGTTAGGATAGAGACAGATGCAGTTTACGCTGCTCTGATTGGTGATGGCTGTAGCCATCTCAAATACATCGCTGGTATAACGCTGGTGGCGGCTCTTGTTATCCTTGGAGAAATACTTGTTCATCATCACACCACCCCAGTCGAAGCTGGCTACGGCATTTCTTGAGAACGGATGCATCGTCATCTCGAAAGCCTCCTTCTTGGCATGATAATCCGTGAAATATACATTCTCTGAAGCCAGGGCAGCCTCGCTCGATACATAGTTAGGATACATACGCTCCCAGCCACGAGGCAAGGTGCAGCCATGGAAGATGACCTCCAAGCCATAATCGTTGGCATCGCTGAGGATATCCTCGTAAAGCTTCATCGTCTCCTGCTTGTCGCCACCGAAGAAATCCACCTTGATGCCTACCACGCCTATCTTCTTCATCCAAGCCATCTCCTTCTTGCGGGCGATGGAATTATTCATGATCTGACGAGGAGTCTGAGGAGCATCATTCTCGAAACCGTTGGAATTGTACCAGAGCATCAGGCTTACCTTCTTACTCTTGGCATACTTGCTCAACTCTTCGATGCGCTTTCTGCCTATCTGCTTGTCCCACAAGGCATCCACCAATACGGCTTCATACTCCTGAGCAGCAGCAACATCTATCATCTTCACCTGATCATCATAGTTGACAGAGTTATCCTGCCAGATGAGCCAGCTCCAGGTATAGCGGGAAGGCTTGTAGGTCTGGGATGCCTCATACAAAGGCTCCACCACATCGTAAGGGATGGTAGTTTCTACGACAGGAGCCAGCGAAGAACCTACGGTAATGGTCCGCCAAGGAGTCTCGCCCGGCAATGGGATGCCGGCAAATTCAGAACCGATGCCATTGTTCTCACCCTTCTGAGGGAAGGCTACGGTATAGCCCTTGCCCGGCTCGTAATCAGAAAGACGACTGCCTGGATAAGCGCTCGACACACCGGTTTCGCTGACCAGTACCCATCCATCGTTTCCTACCTTGAAGAGACAAGGAAAAGTATAGCCTACACCGAACTGTGACTTCACGTTCATCGGAGCATCCGGAGTATATTCCTCCTCATAAGATGGCTTGGTGCGCTCCCAACCGGTCATCGGAGTAATCTGAGGACAGAGGAAGGTAGTGGTCTTCTCCGGGAAATTGAATCCACTCACCTCATTATAGATAATCACCGACTTAGGATTATCCTTCTTAGGGCGGCTCATCTCATACTTGTAGGCGAGGTCGTTGTTGCTTACATGAAGATGAAGGGTCATGGAATCCTTCTTACTGTTGAGGAAACCGATGGTAGCATCCACTACATCCTTCTTGATGTCACTCTTCTTGATGCGGGTCATCTTGTAAGAAAGCGGCTTCACTTCCCCACCCTTCAGGATGCCCATGGTGAGATCCTTTGAGAAATCACCGTAATTGGCAACCAGTCCGAGCGCCGAAGTTCCCAGCATCTGCTTGCCATTGTAATCTACCGTGTAGGAAGCCTTGCCTCCCTCACAAGCAACATTCACCACCAATTTACCGTCTGGCGACTTCACTGTATAGTTGTTAGCCTGCATACCCAAAGCAGCAAGCAACAAAATACCAGCGATACTCATTTTTTGCTTCATATTATTTTCTTCTTAGGTTTGATTTATTTTAATGTCTGCAAAGATAAGCAAAATCTTGAAGAAAGAGGAGAAATAATCATTTAAAAATAGATATTTTTCGCTAATTTAAAGGGATTTAATGCCAAAAAGCCCCGACATCACGTCCAGGCTTTTGAGTTTTTGAATGTTTCAGCAGTTTGTGTTTTTATGTAGTTATGATTTGTATCTTTGAAAATCAGTTTTCTTTTCTGGTTGCAAAAGTACGCAAAAAACTGAAATGAATCAAAATTTAACGCATCTTTTTGCCGAAAATCACGCTAAAATCTGCCGAATAGCTTAAAATGAGCTATTTATGAGTTTTTCACCTCAATAGAGGTAATGATTTGGCAACAGTTCTAACTTCTGTGTTATACATAAGTTTGCTTGTCGAACAACTCTTTTCGCAAAGGTACAACAATTAAGTGGATTAACGAAAATCATATCTATTTTTTAGATTTTATTTTCAGTTGATGTTCGCTTTACCCCAATCCAACCATTGTAAGTTCTTTATGCCTAATTATTCGGTTCCAAAATGTTAAAAAATGAGCTATAAGACACATTTAAGCACCAATTGTTTATTATTTATGAAACATAAAGCTCTTGGTGTGGTAACTGCAACCATTGATTTGGGGATTGCAGGAAAAGTAGCATTATGGTAGATAAAAAGCTATGCATGTGGCTTTAGAGTATTTGAAACTAAAGCCATATGCATTGCTTTCCTTTGACAATAGTCGTGTATCGGTACCTAAAATAGTAATTTAAGACAGAATTTTCTTTTTGATCACTTTTATGCGGTGTTCGATAATATTGTCCCACAGCTTAGAACCGCCCAGTTCTGATGCAGAAATATAATCTCCATACTTTTCGAGAAATTCCTCATTGTAGGTAATGGAATCGTCACCATATCGATCTATTATGTATGCCCAATTCCATCTGTCAGCATACTTGATTAAAAGTTCGTGGGTCATGTCGATACAAGACTTGTCTGATAGCACTTCCCAATCCCAACAATCCTTAAATGTCTCTATGTTGTCTTCTGTAAACAATAGTGTACTACTGTTTGATGTCAATTCGTGCCAGTCAAGTCTGTGCTTGAATTTTTCAAGTAGGCTTTTGGTCCACACTACATTGTAGTTTCTTGAAATTTCTTTCCAGTCCACATAGTTCATATACTTCTCAAGCAACTGTTCTGTCCATGGAAAGTCTTTGGAGAGTTCTTTCCATGCAGCATCGTCTATCATACGAGAAACCAACTCTTTGTTTAACTTATCATTTGCCATATCTTTAAAAATTTAATTATGCTATTGGGTGCAAAGGTATGGCTATGGTGCCCCATTATTTATGACAGGTTAGAACTAAATTAAAATTCCTTGAAAGTTTTATTGTTGATTCAATATGTTGATGGCTCTCATTGCCAATTCTTCGGTAAGCCCATCGTAAGGATTTGTCAATACGAGATGTGGAAGTTGAGATTCCAAGATAACATACTCATCATCAATAATGGCATACGGGGTATCTTGTATATTGTTATCATAAAGCCATGAGGCTATTTCTGCACCTTTACAATGAAGTGCAGATGGGGAGGTTTGCTCCAAATCTGCAGAAAGCAACAGGCTATCACTGACAACAGAAGGAGTAATGTCAATTACTCTTCCTGGCAGTTGCCTGTCTTGCCACATTTCCTGCATAGCCTCCAAGCCAAGATATTTCCATGAGGATTCTATTACTATGTCTGCATGAGTCTTATCGACTATGGCTTGCAGCTGTTTTACGGCTTCGGGATCAAAGCTGGCACCGTGCTTGTCTTGCCATATTTTTCCTTCAAACTGTAATTGTCTTTGATGGTATTCTGTATTCAGAACACCATCAAAGTCAAGAAAAATTATTTTAGCAACTTTCTTTTCCATAAGCAATCTTAGGAATTTTATGTTTCTTCATTTCTGTGTTATTGTCCACCATATTATATAAACACATGGCTGCATAGTAGGCATTGGGATGTTGTGGAAGCATCATGAATGGCAAACGATTGTCCCATGCTTTTACTGGTGTTCCAAGAATCATACTCCAAGGGCGTTCATACAAATAGAACTCTTCTTCGGAAGTCTCACATTCTACTATTTGCCCCGTTCTTTTGGATTTAAACTTATGCGCAATAACGACACATGTTCCTGACGCCCACATAAAACCATTTTTGTATGGGCACGGAGTGACGTGACGATATGCTTTAAGCAAGGTATAGACTCTGTGCAATACCGTGAAGTTATTATTTACCTTTGAATCTTCGTTTTCCTGTTGCAAGCATGCCAAGACATCTTCCCAAGTGCTGTTCTTTATATAAAACAGCAACGTAGGCAAAAGCGGCTCTGTCAATTGGTTAACAAAGCCCTCACTCAATATTCGACCTGCATTCAAACGAACGATTTCATGAAATCTCCTTTTTGCTTTAGTTCCCAGCCTTGTTTTTCTTATGCACATTAAACTGAATGGAGGATGCTTCACTGCTTCTATCTTTTGCAACGGATTGTTAGAACAATCAACGATTGTAAGCAACGGTTTCTTTCTGAGGTTGATTCTTTGCAGCCTATTTCCATGTACATCAAGCACAGAGAGATATTCAGTCTTGCTTAAAGACATTTGTTTCAACATTTGATTTGGACACAATAGATGCGTCAATCCCTTACAGCCGGAAACGTCTATTGAGCATATTGCCTTGTGAGAAACAATATGGAATCCCGTCAATACGTTCTCCTCGTCTGTTTTTATTGTAATACAGTAATAGCCTGGCGATTGATAGGAATGCTTTACCTCTCCCCAGTCGTCTACTTTCCATTTTACTGATTCAGTTTCACCATCACCCCATTCAATTGTGACTATTGCATTCATCATGACCTTCAACTGAAGAACCATGTCGTTACATTTTTGGCAAGTCGCAAGTGTCAGACAGTCAACTATAGGGTTGAGCTTCTTCTTCATCTGTCTAAAAGCAATCTCTAATCTAAGAGGAAACAAGTCTTTCGGCTTATCTCCCCTGTAGAAGCTGTACTTGCCATACTCGCTACAATCTATATTTTTACGATAGTAATCCATCGCCTCCTGATAGTTATGCCTTTTCTCTGCCATTCTTCCCAACTGGTATTGGGCTCTGTTTCCCCAGTTGTAGCCATTTTCAAGTTCTTTGTAGTATTGTGCCGCTTTGTCGAGATTTTGCTCTACACCTTCTCCATAGGTATATAGATGAGCGAGTTTGTAGGTGATTTGTTGCTTAATCGCCCAATCATACCATTCGGTTGTCTGCATTTTCTCATGCAAAGCTTTAAATAAAAGAAACGCCTTGGAAAATTGACATTTATCGAAGTAGTAAAGTGACACACGCTCCATGGAAAGAATGTCGCCTTTAGCCGCAAGATGCTCCAACACTTCCAAAGCCAAACTGTTACCTTTCTGAAGATGGTAAAACAGAGGAAAATGGAAGCTATGCCAATAGTAGGCATCATTACGTACTATAGGAGGAAGCGGACTGTAAGGCTCTGTTGCTACAGGATGACTCATCAGGTGCTTGAACCAAGGATGGCGCATCATGTCGGCAAACGTAGGATGCTTGCCAAAAGCATCTTCACAAATGGCTTTTGAACATTCCGTACATCCCTTTCCCATGACAAAATCCAAAAGCACATACTCAACAAGGCAGATTTTTTGTTTTTCTGCCATAGACCGAAGGTCGGACAGGAGAGTCTTGGCTTCATCCTGTTCTTCAGCAAAATTCAGCCTACGTATAGTATTATGGAGTTCATCTTCAAAGATGTCATCATCATTCCTATCCGCAGAATTATTCTGCATATGGTGCAATATGCTATTAAATGTTGCGATTCCCATAAGTTTACTTATTTGTCTTTTAGAAAAATATCAGGGATATGCTCCTTGATGTCATCCAAGATGGCATGGTAATAATCCCACTTTTCTTCTTTTGTGATACGTGCGGCTGGGTGATATGTCTTGTAGGCAAGTTTTACTTCTGCTATGTTGAGTTTGGATACTGCATTAACATTATGTTGTGCTAAAGGCTTAGGGGTTCCCATTACTGTGAAATTCTCACGGATGTAACCATAGTAAACATCCAAGCCTGGTCCTGTAAGGAAAATGAGAATGTCTGGCTTCAGAATCTCAATTTCCTTTGGGATTACATGGAAATACTTTTCCTCCAACTTATGAACAGTTTTAGACACACTGTGCTTTTTACCAATAGCTGACAATTTTGATACATTATTCCAAAGGTAAGCGACACGTTTGTTTGGATAACTATTATTGATAAATTCATGAATACCCGACATAATGCCATTAAACCCTATGTTAAAGAAATTATTCTGAGCCAACTTGTTGTCTGAGTCTGTAAGAAAATACTGCCCCTTATAGTTGTCAGAATAGAAACGTTGGTATAACTCAATGAAATCGTCAGATTGAACCTGTGAGCCATCCTCAAGTTGTGGTATTGGCCATATATTAGGTTCTTTCCCGAACACCATGACTTTCAAGTCGGCATCAGTCCACCAACTCTCGTCAACATAACCTCCTTGGTTGTTATGTTCCAATGCTACACCCAGCATAAAAGGTGCTTGCACCTTGATGTCTTGGGCTTCCAACTGTTGTTTCAGTTCATTCCATTTTGGCTCGTATAAGTTAGCCAGTTGTTTTGTTAAATTGTTCATAATTAATATGTTTTATAATTAAACTTTTGGTTCGTACAAGTATAGAACCTCTACAACATTGTCTGTAGAGTTTTGGATAGACCACTGCAAACCAATATCTTCACCCATTTCGTCAAAATTTTCATTAAACGTATTCATGTAAGAATCTGCAAATTCACAATTCAGTTCGAAGCATAGACCATAATATATAGCTTTTGCGTTAGAATCAATTGTGACATTCTTCCCGATTTCAGTAGAGACAGCTCTCACAAGTGGATATGTAACGCTGTATTCTCTGAATTCTTGTATGGAGAAACATATCCTACTTGGATTCACCAAGTGATGATGTATAAAATTAAGAAGTATTCCTACAGATTCCACGTCTGTCATGATATAATTGTCCCACAGTTTCTGCAAATGCTTATAATTAGCACAAAGATGCAAATCTATCACAAAACAAGTTATAGGGCGTTTCATTTTTGTGACTATCGCATTTATTTCATTGAGATAAGCTTCTGCGTCATCAGTCAGAATTACAACCCAATCTGTTCTTGAATCCATGGATTCCAACGGCATAGTCTTCCATTCTTTTGAACAGACATTGTTAGCTAATTTACCAAACTTAAAAATAACTTCTTGGTCTATTGCCATATTTTCTTGAACTAAATTGAAGAAGACATCTGATTCGAGAAAAGCGAACCAGAATTTATACACAAGTTCTTCTTCTGAAACACGTAGCTCCAAGGATTCGGAATCACCTCCCATTCTTTTGACAAGTTCTTTTACAGGCTTCAGGCTACCTTCCAATATAGTAAAATAGATATACCATTCTCCTTCTATACATGAGAAGTTGATATACGTGGGAATCCCATCGTAGCTAACTTGATATCCGTAATTGTCCACGTAGGGTATTCTGCCATCCAAGTTTGCTTTAATAAACGAATTGATCTCATCGATGAATTTCTTTCGGCAAGAACGCTCGTATTCTTCCAAAATCTCATTTTTTGCATTACTGATATCTGATATGGCTTCTCTTAGTGTACAGCATAGGTCATCCAATGCAGAGCATTTAGCTCTGACAGACAGTCCTTCTAAGTTTTTGAGTTCTTTGTTAATATCAAATCTTTCCATAATCTATATTTCGTTAGTCGTTTTCATATAACTCCCACAAGTCACTTACCCAACCTTTCATGGTCTGTCGTAGGGATTGTGGTTCCAATACCTCTATCATATTTCCAAAATGTAACAGTTCCATGATGAAATCATAGGTAGGTCGCAATGTCAGTTCGAAGTCTGCGTAGTCCTTGCAGGTGAATATCTCTTTCTGCGTAGGATGCAATGGCAGAGAACGAAGATAATGCTGATGTTGCCTATTTGCCCGAACCACAATGCGTTGCAATGGGATGGTCTCGTCTGTTACTATTCCATAGAATGAGGAAAAATAGGTGTTTGCATCAAAATTCTTGGGCATCGTGAAATGCTCTTTGGTTTCCTCAAAATTTTCCAAACGGTCAAGCCCATAGATACGCAGATTGTTATCAACGAGATTCTTCGCCAATAAATACCATCTTTTTTGGAACATCTTTAGGCAGTAAGGTTCTACAGAAAACGTATGAGAGGAGCCATGTATAAAACTCTTGTACGTCAACGTTACCACTTTATTACTCTTCATCGCCTCTATGATGTCTGTCAAGTAGTTACGGTTAGATGGTATTTCTTCAACAAGAATTCTGTCTTTCAACTGAATGCTTTGCGACAAGGTATTTGCTGTAGAATACGTATCCAGTAGCCAACGGACCAGCCCACCTTCACTCAAACATTCAGGGTTGGAGATGTAATAGCGATAACCACCTTTTAACCGGCATTCAATGTTCACGCCGAGTATCATCAGAATGTTTCCTTTCCACCGGTCGAAGGTTTGCCGTGGCAAAGGCTCTCCATTGCTGATGTTCTCGTCATGTATCCACTTGTCGTTGAGTTCTTTCAGCGACAATCCTCTATCTCCTTTGTTATAGAGTGTTCTTACTATCCAAATATATTTCTCCAATGCAGTCATATTTTGAATCTTTTTATATGGAAAACGTTCTATACTCTTCAATATTGTTTGAAGTCATATTTTTTTTCGTAATCGTTCCTTATCTCGTTGCGGAAAAAAGGAATCTGCATCATTTCCCGTTTTGATGGAATAATCTCAGAAAACTTATTCTTATAGAATTTTGCAGTGCATATTAACTTCAGATTATCTGTGTTGATTTTTCTGAAAGATTCTTCACGCTGGTAGGGTAAGTAGCCCCAAAATGATGTATGCCACAAGCAGCAAGCTGCGATTTCAGCAACCAAATCTCCTGGCGCATAATCGTATGATAATGCCTTATGAGGAAAGGTGCAATTTCGTCAAACGAAAGCGAGTCTAGTAATTCTTTTAATGTCATAATACAATTATTTTTTATTTCGGCTGCAAAAATACGGCTAAGATGTCCCAATTTATGTGACATGTTTAATAAATGAGTGATTTCGAAGCAGATTTTCCAAATTAGGACAAGAATCTTGGAGAGTAACCCAAAAGATTTTGAGTTACTCAAAACATACCTTGCAGTGTCTTTATGGACACAATGTTTTGGCAAGAATAAAACCTAATACCATTGAAAACACTGCGGTGGTTCGCTCAAGTGGCTGGAGGCGCAAAGCCTCCAAGGACAGGCTCATTTTCTCGCCACTAAAGGATGAACTAAAAGTATTCCTGCATATCATACGTTTTATATGTCATACGATAAAAATGTAAAACGTATGACATCAATGCATATATGTTTACACATTTCTTAGTATGGATACTTCTTGATCAAATTGCAACTGTACTTCCATACGACAGTGAATCTGTACGTCAATAAGTCAATACGACCACAAATAACCGAAGCGTCAAAGATGCGACCATTCTTAGCTAAAAGTATTTGTTCCTCCGTAGAGTTGCAGGACAATGGCTGTCAATAAACTCCCCTTCACTCATCCTCAATTTCTCAAAGTTGGACGGAATGGATAGCCTTCCATTTCCGTCCATGGTGATTACAGTCCTTTTCATGCCATCCCTCCCATAACAGGCAAATGCCCCTTGATTCGACTTTCAAAGACTGCTATGTCATGGTCAAGTTTGGTACTTGTCACCTTGGCGTATATCTGTGTTGTGGTGATGTTCGTGTGACCAAGAATCTTGCTCACGCTCTCTATCGGCATACCATACTCCAAGGCTAAAACTGCGCCTGTCTTCTGACGCTTGAACACTATCCAAGGAGCACCGTTTACCATGCTGATGTTATCTTCCGTCAAGTTCTT
>OCMB01000086.1_pt1 | contig 21274 bp, 20 predicted proteins | sample 1496101 | NCBI WGS metagenome assembly OCMB01 (sample SAMN01760949, study PRJEB22395) | human gut metagenome | reverse complement strand
CCATACCGCTTTCAGGAGTTTCTTCCATTTCTTTAATATAATCATCTAACTTTTTATTTTGACTTTTTGCTTCATCCATTATTGTTGTTTTTGTTCCATCATCTAATTCAACTACCTCTGTTACATCTATAGCTCTGTCATTATTAGGATTATCATCTATATTTTCTAATCTTGTAGTGCGAGATTCATTTTCTTCTATCTGCTTTTCTGTTTTATCTATGGATTCATCAAGTTCACTCTTGGTAGTTCTTGCTTCATTCATAAATTGCTTTACCTCTGCTGTAGTTGGTCTTTCAGTTTGTGTTTCTACTTGGCTTCCTACAAACTTGTTCTCTGTAGGGCTCTTTCTCAAGTAGTCTACCTCTATGATTCCATAATTCCCGATTTTAGCAGAAAACATTTTATTAGGATCTGAAGTTGTAAACATTTCTGTTACTTGCTTTTCTTCAACTTTTGAACCATCTCTATTTATGCTATATATTTGTCTATCTGTTGTAGTAGTTCCTTTAGTTTCTAAGCCTTCAATATATTCAAGCTCTCCATCTTGATTTCTGCCTATAAATGCAAATTTATAATTCTTTCCCATGTTCTCGTTGGCATTTACAATGTATATATCTGAATATTGCCCTTTTACATTAGCTATCTCTTCAAAGGTATCTTTATCTGTTAAATACTGTGTTGGTTTTATTTTCGAATATGATTTTATATTCTCCACTTTGTTTCCTGTAGCTTCTGCAATTTGTTGCATTTCTTGTTCTTTGTTTTCCGGTTCTTCTTTTTCTTGCTCTTTCTGCTGCTCTGTTATTTCTTTATTTTCTTCAGACTCTAATTCTTTTATTTCATCTTCTTTATATTCCTTATCTTCTTCTGTCAACTCATTGTTCAAATCTAATGCTTCTTTTTCATTTGCATTTTTTGCTATTTCAGAAAATCTTTTATCTATTTGTTCCAACCATTCTATGTATTCATTCGAGAAAATAATCTTTCCATTTTCATCTATCTCAGCTATTTCTATACTATTATTGTATAATTTGTACAGATTTTTTTCTTTCTCATTTACAATTCTTACTGCATAAACACCTTGATCAGCTAGACCATCTTTTCCGTCAACTGGATTTACCAATGTAATATCTGTATAATAAGTAATTCCGTCTATTTTATTGTTCTCTGGCAATTCTGGCAATACTTCTTTATATATAGCTAAAATTCTTTCTTCTATTTCTTTATTTTCATCAGGGTTCATAAGATATCTCCTTTATTCTATATTAAATGATAATACAAAATCTGTTTCATCTTTTAATTGCATAAATACATGCAATATCTTTTGTGCTGTACTATTCTTAACACTTGCATCTGTTACAGTAACATCGCACACATACACATTGCTCTTACTTTCTACTTTAGTGTATGAAAAATCGTTTCTTCCATAAAGTTCTGATTGCATTTTTTGCTCGAAACTTGCTTCTGTAGGATAATTATTATTTTTAAATGTTTCATCTAACTTATTGTATACATAAGTATAATCTTTATCATTTACTGCCTGTTTAATTTTTTCAATATTCATTGCAACTTTATCTTGATCTGTAGATGTTTCGTATTTTTGTTTTACACTTGGAATTTCTATAGTATATGCATCAAGGATTATTGTATAATCATTTGGTGCTTTTTCTCTGAAAATATATACATTATCATCCTGGTCATAGCAGATATATTCTGTATAATCTGTATATGTATTCACTATATATTGAGTAAGCCCTACATCTAAAAATTGCAAATAATATTCTTCATATTCTTGTGATGTTGCAAAATCCGAATAGCTTTTTCTATTGTATATGTTCAATAAGTTTAGCAAATCTGCTTTATTATTTATATATTTTTTAAAGTTATCAAAACTTCCAAATTTCTTATTTTTATACTCTTCGTCCAACATATTGTATACTTCTTGTGGATAATTGATTACATTTTGGATGTAACTATTAAAATATTTTTGAACGATGTCTTCTTGGGTAATTCTTATCTTTCTAATACTATTATAGTCATTCTTTGCTATTGTAACACTATCTTCTTCTTCCATTTGATTCTCTACAGAGTTATTATAATATTCCTCTGTAATTGGCTCTATAGCAAATGTACTATTTTTAGAATCTTCTACTATTTTAAAATAAACTTTTTCTTTACCAATTTCTCCTTTGATAATATATCTACCAGTATTAGCTGACTCATATATCTCCAATGCATTATAAGAACTATCTTCTCCATCAAATTTTATTTTATTTTGAACATTCTGGCTGGTTATTTCATTCTTTTCTTTGTAATCTTCTGTAAGTAAACTAATTATTCCATCACTATCTTTATATTCTAAATTAGTTAATAGTCTTTTTACATATGATTCAAGTGTATAAAAACTAGAATCTTCTTTTATTCGTACCATTTTATTTGTATATGCAGCTATAGATTCAGAAACGTCAACAGGCGGATCTACTTTTCCATATTTTTCTTCCTGTTTCTTTTGATTATTTGTTATTATAGCCAAAGCAATACACACTATTATCAATAGAACTACTAATATCGGAATTATTATTTTTATTTTCTTCATAATTTTATCTCCCATCTTTAATTTGGACGTAAGCCTACAACAAAGCCATTGGTTTCTCTATAAGTATACGCTGGATTTCTGATACTGTCTGTGCTACCAGCGTTGTACCACTTATCATCTCCCGCATATATTTGAACGTGTCCTATTGTATATGGTACTCCATTAAACGAATATGTACCATCATCAGACGCATAATGAAAAAATACCAAATCTCCCGCTTGAAGTTCATTATATGATTTTATTAGTGTAAATCCCTTTTCAGCATAATGTTTAAACAAATATGGTGCACTATGTATTAATTGCTCTGTTTTGTCTTTATACCCAGCTTCCGCTAATACCCAATCCACATATGTTGCACAACATGTATATGGCACATTCCAAGCATCATTTGCGGTAGATGGCAATGTTCCTAGGCTATATGTATATAATCTTTCTTCCATATGTTTATGACATTTATCTGCTATTTCCACGATATCAGATGCTCCGCTTATTACTTCTCCATTTGCTAATGTATATATTCCTTCATTAAATAAAATCCAATTATATCGTTCTCTATTTACATAGTTTCCTGTTACAAAGAAATGCGCACGGCCTCCTCCGTCAGTTGCACACATGGCTGCTCTTTTAAACTCTTCTGTCTTTCCAACAGCATAATATTTATTATAAACTTGCGCTATGTTTTCTTCTCCAGGTAGTCCTTGACCGCAATTTCCATATTGATAATCGACATTTACTAAGGCATCTATTTGATAGTTTGTCATAGTAGCTCCATGTCTTTGAATAGAATCACTTACTGCTTTTTTCTTGTTTGCTATCATCTTCACATATATCCTGTCTATTTTTTCAACTTCAACTAATACTTCTTCTCCTCTTTTATACCTGTCGACCAAATCGCTAACAGAAAGTCCTTCCTCTGCGAAAAGGCTTATATGATTATATGAATTTGGGCTTCTATAATCATATATATTTATTCCATACGAAATATTTAAAGTATGCTCACGCTCATCATTAACCTCTCTTATTTTATAATACTTTCTATCCTGAGTAACATATCTATTTACCTCCCAATATGAGTAATCATTCGAGTCACCTCTCATATAGGCTCTTAAGCCTCCATTTTCATAACTTCTTATTACTTCAGCAATTCCTCCCGCCGCTATATTATTTATACTATTCAACTTAAACAAAGACCCATCTAAGCTTGTTACTCCATAATCCACACCTGTCATTTTGTAAATTACATATTTTAATATTTGCTCTAATCTATCATTGTCTAGGTTCATGTCCATCATTGTAAATAATAGAGCTCCATCTTTCTTATATGTATTAATTGCTGCCGCATTTTGCTTGTAAGATGTATAATATTTCTTTTTGCTTTCCTTTACGAAGAAATCATCTTCTTCACATTTTATTACAGGGTCTTGCTCTATTGGACTGCTGAATCTATAGGTTTCAGTTACTGGTGTTGTAGTAGTTCTTAATGTAACATTAGCTTCAGCACCTTTTCCTTTCGTCTCTACTGTCTCTGGTTCAGTTCTTTCCACAGAAGGCTCTGATCTAGTATATGTTTGCGACATTTTATATAATAGATGGTTTACTTCTGTTACGTATGGCATTGTACTTATCGTAGTTGTTGAATCTTCTTGTGTATCCCAGGTATGAGTAGCAGCTCCAGGTGTTACGTATTCATAATGTACTTCTTTATATGATACATAATAGCTATCTAATAAAGTTATCGTCATAGTTTGTCCTTCATTTTTTATGTGATCAGACAACGCTTTTACATAATTAGGGCTTTGTGTTGCTGTGCATAAATCAATAAAGAACATTACTGGAATAGCATGTTGCTCATATGCACTCTTATCTATTGTTCTAGTTGTGTAACCACCACTTCCATTAGAAACCGGATATACTATGTTACCCGATTCATCTAATGAATATGTATATCTTATTTTATTAAAGTCTGCTCCTTCGTCAAAAGCTTCAGTATAGCTCATATCATGAAGTTGATTATCTCTCGAATCATGTCTTTTTAATTCTATTCCTCCTGCTACTGCTATACCATTATTATGGGTGTTTACTGTTTGCGTGACTAATGAAGCCTCTATAAAAGATTTTATATAGTCTTTAGCATTCGATTCGGTCATCCCCATGCTTCCCACACCAATGCCTTGTGCTTTTAAATTTTTAATGAACTCATCCACGAATTCATCAGAAACAACAATTCCATCTCTATTCCAAAAAGATGACCATCCATCTTTTATTCCATTAATCATATTTGTTATTTGCTGTGCTATAAGCATTACAGAAGCTATTAAAACAACTATTATTAAAATAGGAATTATTAACTGTGATACTGCCCCTAATATAGCTCCTACAATTTTCTTTTTTACTTTTTTCTTAGCTACATTTTTAGCTTCATCCATTGCTCCGCCATTTTTTTTGCCATCAGCCATAACTTTTCTCCTTTAAAAATCTATTTTAATTGTAACTTCTTGTCCATTTACAGTTATACCTTCAAAAACAAGTTCCTTTACTTTTCTTGCATTATAAGTTTTATTTATTTTTAGTGAAGCGCTTTTTGCCTCTTTGCTTTTAATTTTTAACATCTCTTCTATTCCATTAGTACTTACATTATACTTCTTATCTTTGCTATCTACAATATATATTTTGTTAGTTTTTCCTAAATCAATGTCATTTATAGTATTATTTTTAATCTTAACTTCTAATGTCTCGTTTTCTATATAAGTTTCATTTGTTATCGCGGTAATTTCAACATCACTATTATCACATGTGCTTTGCAATTCTCTAGCTCTAACAAACTTTGAAATATTTAATTTATAATCTGGAGTAACCGTAATATAATCTCCAAAAGACTGCTGAGAATCATATTTTCCATCACTTAACAAATTATTTGTATATGTTACTTTATATGTTGTATAATCATTGCTTGTTATCCAATTGTCTTTTGAATACAATCTGCTTGCTGAAAATATTATATCATAATACTCTTTTTCAAATCTATTTATATCATCTTGAAACACACACTTTTTGCAATCATCAGAAAGCATATCATATGCATTTTTTATTTGTTTATTATTGCAATATTTTATAAAATTTTCTATTTCTTCATTATTTTTATTTGCCCTACTAGTACTTATATTAGTATCAGAAATTATAGAATATGTTTGTGAATTAGTAGTTGTTGTATTAGTCGGTGTTGCATTATTCTGCCTTTCTAAAGATAGTTTAGCTAAATAATTCGCTAATCTTAGTAACAATAATCCAACTACTATTATTGCAATAATAGTCCAAAATTTTCTTCTATTTTGATTATATAACCTAATTATTTTATTAAACATAATTTCTTCTCCTTATATAAGTCAGGCCCAAAAGATAATGCTTTTGGGCCTGTGTTTTTATTCTCCTTTTATTCTTGCGATTCTATCCATTGTTGCTCTAGATGCCTTTCGAGCCTGTTGTGCATTAAGTTTATTTCCATTTGCATCTTTAGTTCTTAAAAACTTCCTTGCTAAAGCTTGCTCAGCATTTGTACGTTTTTCATTATCTCTAAAAGTTTCACTGTTATATTTTGTACTTAATTTTGCTAATTCCAATGCTTGTTTTCTAGCAAGGTCGTCATTTCCGCCATTATTGCGTATTTCTTCTCTTATATCATGTATTTTATCCATTTCTTTGATATCATTTATACCAACTCTTCTATATTCTGCATATTCATCTAGTCTTTTATCAAGATTTTTTTTGCTTACTCCTTTGTCTAACAAGTGTTGTCTATTTTCAGCATCATTTTTAAATGCTCTATCTGCTTCCATATTTTGGAATTCTTTGCTTCCATATCGTGCTGAGCCAACAAATTCTCTTGCTCCAGATGCTCCTTTAAGAGCTCGCTTTCCTACTACATCCCCTGCCTTTGCTCCTGCAGCCATACCTGCCAATGCAGTTGACATATCTCCACTTACAAGACCTCCAGCTAGTCCTAATACTGCTCCACTTCCGGCTCCAATGCCTCTAACAATTCCTTTTCCAGCAGTTTTTACTCCTCTCTTAGCAAGCTCTCTTATTGTATGTCCCTTAGGTATATTATATTTCTTTCTTAAGTAACTTCCCATTTTACTTGGAGACTTAATTTGTCTTATCGTCCTTTGTGGACTTGGCTGTGGATTTGGCTGTGGATTTGGCTGTGGATTTGGTTGTGGATTTGGTTGTGGACTTGGCTGTGGATTTGGTTGTGGATTTGGCTGTGGTCCCGGCTGCGGACTTGGCTGTGGGCCTGATGGTAATGGTGTATTTTCTCCGCTTGCCAATGCATCTAGTCCACTGCCCTGTATCAAACTAGAATCAGTTGGATTCTGATCTGTAGTTCTTATTTTATTTTGACCAGCACCTCCTTGTTGAGATGCTTTAGGTGAACCTCCACTGCCCTTTTTCGTAATCCAATTTGCAAGTGTATGTGCTGCTGTCATCTTTCCTAAAGATGGGGCAGTACTACTTCTAAAGCCAAACATTTCCTTTATAAGTTTTTCGCCCGGTACTATAAATGCTAAAGCACATATAGCATATATTGGTGAAGCAACCGCCAAATCCATTGCAGACGATACTAATACAGTATATAAAGTTAAGTGTATAATTGGTTGAATCGAGTTCATTACATATTCTCTTAACCAGAAAGTAAAAGCCTGTGCTTGACCATCTTTTACTTTATCTATTGGATATGTCAGTGCAATCAATGGTGCAATCATAGTTAACACCGTAAGTATTAGAGCTCTCTTTATGTATAATATAATAAAATATAATGTATAGCCTGTTAAAGCCACATACATAATTGCATATGCTCCTCTTCCATTTGCCTTTATGCTTTCGCATAGTAGTCTTACATATCCCATTAAAGAAGTAGAATACTCAAACGCAACGTCACCTTTTTCTCCCTTTACTATTATATTGACTTGTTTAAAGCCATTTTCGCTCTCTGTATTACCCATTATACCCAAAATGTTATTTACCATTATGTTTGTAAAAGCCATTATATAATGCAAAAAGAATATTAAACATAAAGCTATTACCCAATCAGCAAACATTGATTTATATTTTGCTTTATCGCTTGCTGCTGCAGATATTATAATCCTTATACCCAGATATACTAAAACTGAAAGTAGTCCAACTATTGATATCAATCTAAATGCCTTATACCAACTTGATATTGTTCCTTTTAATTGATTAGCTAAAGAGTTTTCTGGATCACCTATTGTAGTTTCTGATTGGTTTGTTGAAAAATAGTTTGCATCTAACAAGGCTATTTTATTAGCAAATATCTCTGCTGGGCTTATTGATAATTTAAGAACTGCATATTGATCTATATCTTTGCCCATAGATACTTCTCTTGTATTTAAACTATCTTCATGGCCATTTCCCTCTTCTATCCATTCTTTAATCTCATCTTCTCCCGTAAACACAGTTCCATCAATAAGTTTTGAAGCATCTAATGTCACACCAGCTTTAATAATCTGATTTGCAACATCACAAAGCCAAATTGGTATAGATGTAATTATATTTATTATCCAATCCACAAAGTTTCGTTGAGTTGTATCATCACCATCCGCCCTACTAACTGTTGGCATTGCAAAAGTAAGCAATATAAAAACTATTACAGGTATGATTATTATCTTTCGTAATACATTATTCTCTACTATCTTTTTCATACTATCTCCTTTTAATGTCCGTTTTGTTTATTGATTCTTTTGTGCCAATTTATTTATGTTTGTCTCTACGAATTCAAATTCCTTGGCAGTTGGAGTAATTTGTAATATTGCTGTATCTCCTCCTACTTTTAGCAAGCCTTCTCCTCTTCCACATGTTACTAAGAATCCGGCTTCTCCTTCGCTTAGTTTAAATACTTCTTTTAAATATTGTATTTCAGATTTATCTTGTGCTAGTAGTAATTTTGTATCAGATGATGTTAAAACAGCTTGTACTTCTGGTTTCTCATAGAAATCTTGGAATCTTTGTGAAATAATAGCTAAAGAAACATTTCTCTTTCTTGCACGTCTTGCCATTGTGTTTAAGAAGTCTACTGCTTCTGGATATGGTAAAAGCATCCACGCTTCATCTACTAAAACTCTCTTTTTATAGGCTTTTCTTCTATCTTCACTATTTTTCTTAACATATTTTTCCCAAATCCAAGAAAGCAATATTTGTTGTGCAAGTGGTCTTGCAAATCTTTCCTCCAATTGAGAAATATCCAAATTTATAAATAGAGTTCCATCTAATAAATCAAATGTTGATTGTCCATCAAAGTATGCCATCTGTCCATCATATTCTCTTATGTATTGTTTCATTACTTTTAGCAAGTAACTATAATGAAATCTATAATCTGGGTTATTGTTTTCTTCAGCTTTTTTGGCTAAACGTTTATACCATGAGCCAACTGTTGGCATTTTCTTTCTTCTTTTTCCTAATACATCAGAAGAATTTTCCATGTTTGCTTCATATAAGCTTGCTGGATTGCTGTTTATTCCATATGCAGCATATTCTTCCGCAACAGATTCGGCAATTATCTGTTTTGTTAACTCGTTTACCTCTTGGCTTCTTGTACTTCCTCTTGCCATTGTTAATAAAGCTTGAGTAACGTCCTCTACTTTATTTTCTACATTTAATACAGTTTTTTCTCTTCCTGTTATTTCATCTTTAACCATTTCTGTTTCTATATCAAACAAGTTTATAACTGTTTGTGAATTTGGGCCAAGTACTACATTTACTCCTCCCAAGCTTTCAGCAACTATACTATACTCGCCTTCAGCATCTAGTGCCAAACTTTGGATTCCCATAAGCACAGCTGATCTTGATATCAATGTTTTCATTGTTACAGATTTACCAGCACCAGATTTAGCAAATATAACCATGTTATAGTTTGTTAAAGAGTTATGGAAATTATCAAACAAAATTGGTACCCCAGTTTGTTTATTAAATCCTAGAGGAATACCTGTTGGATGTCCAACTTCAGATGTTGTAAATGGAAATACTGTTCCCATAGATCTACGGTCAAATGTGTGTGTATTATTTATTTGATTATCTACAAATGGTAAATTAGATTTAAAAGCTTCTTCTTGTCTTCCCCAAGCACTTTTTATTCCAACTAGTGATTTAGACATTTCTGCTGATAATAATTTTGTAAGTCTTTCTAAATCTTCTAAACTATATGCAAAAAGCGTTGCCACAACTGATGCTTCATATAATTTATTGTATCCTGCTGCAATTTCATCTCTTAATTGCTCTGCTTCAAATCTTTTTTGAGTTAATGTACTTTCTCTGTTGATATTTCCTCTATCAGCTGCCACGATTCTTTCTGTTTCTATCTCATTTATTGTTCTATTTAATTCATTTTGTGACCTTGATTCTGGTATTGGATTTATATATACTGATGTATTTATATCTCCAAACATATACATATCTCTAAATAATTCTGGGAATGTACACATTCTTGGCAATGTAGATACAAAGAAACTTCTAGCATATCTTTTTACACTTGAGATTATTTCTAAGTGATCTATACTACTTGCATCTATTCCTGCTGGAGCTATTAATTCTTTTATTGTCTTTTTATGTAATATCCTTACTTCTTCATTGCTAGTATAATCATTACGCTCTGCTTGAAACTCTTCTTGTTCTCTTTGTTTCTTTTTGAACATCTTTATCTTTCTCCTTTCTCTTGTTTTCTTCTTTTATCTTTTCTTTCGCACTCTCTGCCACATCTTCGCCAATTATACTTGCATTTTCATCTATCATTAATGTTGCTAAATTATCTATTATTGTATCAATATCATCTACTGTTTGATTATATTGTTTTTGTTTTTCTGTTTGGGCTTCGATTACTTTCTCGTTAGCTTTTTCATAAGCTTTATTTTCTATTTCTTCGTTTAGTAATTTAATTTTCTTATCCATGTAATCAGGAGCTGTAGAATACAATTCATCATATCCAGCTTTTAATGCTCTATCCATTCCATATGTTTCTGATTCATCTCTGTTATATGCAACATATAGTAAATCAGCCAATTCTATAGAAGACATTACTTTTCCAATTACTCCAGATATTGCTAGCGACCTTATTATTGCTTGAGCTTTTGTATATAACTCTGAGAAAACTAATTCTTGTATTTCATTTTTATCATAGTTTTCTTGTCCTAACTCAGATGTGTAATATGCTAATGCTACATAATATTTTTTGTTTAAAATATTTCTGTTTAAACTCATTTTCTCTGTATTAAATATAATATCTTTTCCATATTCACATAAGTTTCTTTGTTTTACTAGTTCATAATATTCTTTTTTCAATTGGTCATTTGGCACATTGCCACGTTTTACTAGCTCTTCATATTTAGCTTTTTGTTTATTATATGCAGCTTCTATTTCATCAACCTTTTCTTTGTAGCTTTGTATACTGCTACTCATGTTAATTGTTCTGGTTTGTGTATATATTTGTACTGGACCTGTTAATGTATTTAAGAATTGTAAAAATCCTTCTTCTACTGAAACTTTTTCTTCTTCTGACATTAAATCGTAGTTTACTCCTTGGCATTCTACAACCATAACATATTTCTTGCCATTATTTTGTACAATCATATTATCTTCGATTTTATCAAATTCCATAAAATTCATTATCGAATCAACTGTATATTGCTTATTTTTGCTTGATTTTTTAGGAGTATTTTCTCTATCTTTTAATTCTTTGCTATCTTTTCCTTTTTTATCCCTAGCTTCCATTCTAAAATACACAAAAGCTAATACCATCAACAAAATTACTATTACAGTAGCCACCACTGTCAAAATTGAAGTTAATATAGTTATTTTACTTGTCATCAGTTTCTTCCTCCTTGTATATATATACTTTATTTCCCTTATGCTTAAACTTTATTGCTCTCATTATTACAGCATCTATATTCTCACCTGCATTTACTCTTGCCCATGAAATATTTTTTAAATCTGGAACTTTAAATGTACCTATTGAAAATCCTATTAAAGCACAAATTACAAGTAATACAATACCTACGACCGTCATTCCCAGCGTAGAGAACAAAAATGCTAGTCCTACTCCTATTACTCCAGCTATAGCTGTATATATCATACTTTTTTTGGTAAATATAAATAATATTCTTCCTTCACCCTTTACATTCCTTGGTAAATTATATGCTCCCATATTTCCTCCAATACACCCCATAATATCCTATCATAAATAATTATAACATATAAAGCTATAAAAAGTAACAAAAAAATAAAAAAAGTGCAAATAAATGCACTTTTTAATTTTATTGTAATCTTTATGTAATTTTGTTGTAATACTATTATTGTCCAATTCCACTTGCAAAACCATAAATTGCACTTGCTATCCATGTTGCAGCAAATACCAAAACAGCACCAACTAAATATGGTATCATTGTTGATTTAAAATCTGCTTTTCCTTCTGGGCTAGCTGTCATATATTTAACACCTAATACAACTAATACACCAACTGATATCATAGTTCCTATTAATCTTATAAGATATATAACTTGATTTCCTACCTTGTTAAGCTTTTCTGTATCCATTCCATCTGCACTTCCAGTAAAATTACCTGGATTAACGTCAGCTAATACCACATTAGCTACAGCGCAAACTACAAATAATGCAATTAGTATTGTGCTTATTATTTTAACTGTTTTTTTCATATTTTGTTCCTCCTTTATTTTTTATTTGTTTTTATAATTAATCTCATAACTGAGAATATTAAAACCTAATTTACATAGCACCTTGTATTATTAATACTACTATTTTCCATATTAGATAAGCTCCAAACACTAGTATGCATCCAAATATAAGTGGTACTAATGTTTGTTTTACCTCCGCCTGTTCTGCAGCTGCTCCTGTTATGTATTTTATTCCAAGTATTGTTACTACTAATACTGCTGCACCCACACCTACAGTGGTTAATATACTTACTAAATTATTAGATGTAGATTGCAAGTTAGGTTCGCTTATTGGCATTCCATTTGCACTATCCAAAAAGCCCTTTCCACCATCTATTACTCCATCAATACCTGTTACGGAACTAGATGTTCCTTTTGAAGGAGTAGCAGCTGTACTTGGTTTGCCTTCATCTATATCTACTTCTTCAGCCTCCACATTATTTCCACACAAAAACATTTGTAAAAATAATATAGTGAATAAAAATAATATTACTATGGTTTTTTTCTTCATTTTTGTTCCTTTACAATACATATTTATCTTATTATACATCATTTTTTATCTTTTTTCAACATTTATGCTACATTTTAGTTACAATACTATATAGTATATCTAGTAAGTTTACTCCACCAAAAAGTAATATCATTCCTACTACATATGGAAGCATACGTTTTTTATACTCTGCTTTTTGTTCAACGCCTCCTAGCATAAACTTAATTCCTATTACTATTAATGCTACTACAGAAATTATCGAGCCTATTAACCTAATAAAAAATAGTATGTTCCCTACTAAGCTTCTGAATTCGCTTGAGTTTCCTCCAATGCTTGCACTCGGATTATATTTTCCAGTATTTACAACGCTATCATCTACTGCCATTGAAGTGCTAGCTATCATTGTTACTGAAAGAAGTATTAGTAACAATGATATTACTATTTTACCAATTTTATTAATTTTTGTTTTGTTCATTCTTTCTCCTAATCTTTCTTTATTTAACAATGTATCATATTTTTGCTTTTATAATATTCGTAAATTAGTTCGTCTAAATCTGTGCTTATTTTGTATATAATTTTATAGTCTTTATTTTCTAGTATGCTGTTATTAAGTTCTTCCCTTAATTTACAAATTTTTTCGTCAAGCATTTTTTCCTCCTTTTTCTCCTTCGTTTATCTAAAAATATCACATAATTCGCAGTTAGTCAATATTTTTCATCTTATAAAATACTTGATTTTTCTACTTATTTTTACCTTTAACAACAGACAATATCATATTTTCTTCATCAAACGCCTCTTTTAATATATTTTTTACAAATTCCGCGTTTATTTTTTCAAATGCTTCTATATATTCAAAGCTGTTGATTCCCTTCATCCAATCAGATAAAAACATTCTAGCTATATCTGCCACATTATTATATTCTGTAACATATTGTCCATATATCTTTTTCTTTGTTCTTTCTAAACTTTCTTCATTTATTCCATTTGCAATTATATTTTTTACTTCCTTTGCCAACTCTCCTTTTATTTTTTCCGGTTCTTTTGCACGTCCTGAGATTAATATATGCGAATATTGGCTTGAAAATTCATAATCCAAATCTGGAACTATTGATAAATCTCCATTTTTATATAGCCTCGAATATAAGCTTGAGCTTTCGCCTAAAAGCATATTTAATAAAATTTCTATTGCAATATGTCTTTTTACTGCTTCTTTTCTATCATGAACTATCTTATCTTTGTATCCGATCATAAAAATCGGCATACTAATTTGCATTTCTTTTTCACTTGTTTTTTTATTGATTCTCTCTTCTTGTTCTGGATATATTCTTTGTATATCTTCTTGTCCTTCTTTTTTTATTAATCTCTGTTTAATCTTGGCCATTAGTTCTTCTGGTTCGAAATCTCCGCTTGCCACAATAACCATATTTGATGGATTATAGAATGTATTGTAGCATTTATTAAGCACATCTGGAGTTATTTTGCTTATTGATTCTATACTTCCTGCAATATCTATCTTTATAGGATTGTTCTTATATATGCAATCCATCGCTCCCAAATATAATTGCCAACCTGGATCATCATCATACATAGTTATTTCTTGTCCAATTATTCCTTTTTCCTTTTCCACGTTTTGGTTTGTAAAATATGGATGCTGTACATAATCCATAAGTTCGTCTAATCCCTCTTCAAAGTGATTTGTGCACTCAAATAAATATGCTGTGTGGTCTGTTGTTGTATATGCATTTGCATCAATTCCTAAAGCCATCAATGTCTCTAAGCTGTTCGTTCCATTAGGTTGTTCAAACATTTTATGTTCTAAGAAGTGAGCTACACCATCTGGAATAAACACCTCTTCATGTGTTTTAGGCATGATAAATCTATTATCAATAGAGCCAAACCTCGTGCCATACATGATATATTTTTTACTTATGTTTTTCTTTGGAACAATTATTACTTCCAAACCATTTTCTAGCTTTTCCCAGTATGCTTTTTCTTTTATCTTTTCACAATTAATTTCTTTCATAATAACCTCGCAATCTTTTATTAATTTCTTAAAAAGAAAATTGTATTTATCATAATATTTTCAGCAGCTTCTATTATTTGTTGTTTATTTACGGATTCTATCTTCTTACAAGCTGTTTCTATATCACTAGTATCTTTAGATAATTGCTGTGACATATAATATGATATTTCTCTTGGTTGCTCATCTTGTATGCTAATAAAGCTAGCAATCAATAATTCTTTTGCGTTTTTAATATCATCTTCTGAAAATTTTCCTTTTTTCATGTCTTCTAATTGCTCTTTTATTATTTCTATTGTTTTTTCGTAATTTTTTATTTCTATTCCGCATCTAATAAATATATTGTTTTTGCTTTTTATATATCTAGAGCCAGCAGTGTATGCTAAGCTAGCTTTTTCCCTTACATTCTGGAACAATTTTGAATTTGCTCCGCCTCCTAGAATCGCATTATACACATTTAATACTGCATCATCTATATCATTTTTTATGCTCATTCCTATCACAATTTTTCCTTGTGATACATCCATTTTTTCCTCTGCTGTTTGTTCTTTTATATTATTTACATCTTGTTTACTATCTAAAATAAATTCTGGATTTCTTGGTAATAATTTATTTATATTTTTATCACTCTTAATTGTATCTTCTATTTCTTTTTCATTTATATTTCCTGATACGAAGATATCTATTTTGCAATTGTTTAGAAATTCTTCATAATATTCATACAAATTATTTTCATTTATATTTTTCAAATCTTCTATATAGCCATATTCATATAATCCAAATGGCTCATTTTTATACATTTCTTCTATACATCTTACATATGCATAATTTGATTTATTATCTATTTTAGATTCGATAATTCTCTTTAAATTTTCCTTTTCTCCGTCTACATATTCTTTCTTAAAACCAGAATTTTCTATTAATGGATTAAATACTATATCTAATAATAAATTAATTGCTTCTTTTTGTATCGTCTCACCATTAAGTGCGTATTCATCTTCTATTGCCTCTATATAAAATTTAAGTACGTGATTATCACCTCTTTTTTCTATTCCACAATTGAAGTCTGCACCATACATATTCTCTAGTTTTTTATTTAATTCTTCTTGTGTTTTTGCATTTGCTGTTCCAAGCCTTAAAACTACTGGTATCAAAGCTTCTTTCGTAATATTCTCTCTTGTTAATTTTTTAGTTAAAAATACAGATACGATGTTTGTTTTAAATTTATTTGTGTTTATAAGGTGAAGTTTTACTCCTTCATTTATCTTAATTTGGCTATAATTCATTAGCATTTCCTCCTAATTCAATAATTTTCTTACAACCTCGTTTATTCTTTTACCATCTGCTTGTGCTCCGATTTCTGTTTTTGCTTCTTTCATTACCATTCCTAAATCTTTTATTGTTGTTGCTCCTACTTTTGTTATTATTTCCTGAATTTTTAATTCTAATTCCTCATCTGATAATTGTTTTGGCAAATATTCTTCTAATACGCTTATTTCTTCATTTACTTGATTTATTAAATCTTCTCTGTTTGCTTTTTCAAAATCTGCTAATGAATCTTTTCTCTTCTTTAATTCTTTTGCAATTATCTCTAGCACTTGTGCATCTTCCAATTGGATTCCTTTATCTTTCTCTACTTGCAAAATTCCTGCTCTTACCATTTGTACTACATTTTTTCTATTTGTATTTTTCTCCTTCATTGATTGTTTTAAGTCTTCTAATAATTTTTCTTTTAACATATTAATCTCTCCTTTTTATATTTTTAAAGGCGCTTTCAAATTCTATTTAATTAGATTTTGAAAACGCCTCTTTTCTATATATTTTTAAAATTTTCTTTTTCTAGCTGCCTCTGATTTTTTCTTTCTCTTTACGCTTGGTTTCTCATAGTGTTCTCTTTTACGAACCTCTTGTAATACCCCATTTCTTGCGCATTGTCTTTTAAATCTTTTTAGGGCTTCTTCTATATTTCCATTATTTACTTTTACTTCTGACATTAATATTCCCCTCCTTCCGCTGCATCAAATGCTTTCGTATGGGATTTCCAATTTCTTAATACGAAATTACCTTCACATGTTTAATATTATAAACTAATTTGGTTATTATTGTCAATACAATTTGAACATTTTTCTTTCTCTTCCATAGAATCTTCAATCACCATCTTTATTACTGTCATCACTGGTACTGCTAAGAACATTCCCAAAACTCCGAAGTATGCTCCGCCTATTGTTACGGCAAATATTACTAATAATTGACTTATTTCTAATGAATTTCCAACTATCTTAGGGTTTATTATATTAGCATCAATTTGTTGTAGTATTATTACAACAATTGCCATTGCAATTGCTTTGCCAATTCCATCTGTTAGTAGTGTTACTAAAATAGCTATTCCTACAGCTATTATAGCTCCAAAGAATGGAATCAAGTTGAATAATCCTATTAAGAAACCTAGTAGTACTGCATATTTTACGTTTAAAATTAGCATTGCGATTGAAACTACTATTCCAACTATTAATGCATCTATCATTTGGCTTGTTAAAAACTTAAAAAATATTTCATTTCCATTTCTAAAATATTTTCCCAATTTTGTGCATGTTTCTTCTTTAAACACACACCTAAATAATCGACTCCAGAATTTTATTATTCCTTTTCTTTGTAATAATATGTAAATAGATACTACAATTGCAACAAAAGCATTAAATACACTGCTTACTGCACTTATTACACTTTTCACATATCCCATTATTTTCTCTGGATTCAAGAAGCTTTGTAAATCTATTGATTTCATTCTATTTACCACTTCTGTTACTTGCTCTCCTCTTAAAAAGTGGTCTTCTGGTAATTCATTTATTTTAATTACTGCTTCTTCATAATAGCCGGGTATATTGCTAATTAAATCAGAGAAACTTTGGAATAAAATAGGAAGTATGCAATTAAACAATATAAATAGTATTATGAATGTCATTATATATACAGTTGCAACGCTTAGTCCCCTTGCATGCTTATTTATAAAGCGTTTTTTATTGGTATTTTTATAGGCATTCTCTACTTTTTTACATGGCATATATAATATGTATGCTATTAATATTCCTCCCACGAATGGTGCAAGTATTGATATTAATTGAACTATCCAGTTTGTTATGTTAGTAAAATTTTGCAAAACTTTTTCTAATATAATCGCAGTAGCAACTATTGAAAAGTAAAACATCCATTTTTTAAAATTGTCTTTTTTCATAATTTTTCCCCTTTATATTTCTATATCTAATTCAACTGGGCAATGGTCACTACCAAACACCTCTGTATGAATCTTACTATCTTTTATTTTATTCTTTAAATTTTCTGATGTTATAAAATAGTCTATTCTCCAACCAGCGTTTCTCTCTCTTGCATGAAACATGTACGACCACCACGAGTAGCATTCTTTTTTATCTGGATACATATATCTGAATGTATCTATAAAGCCTGCATTTAAAAGCGCTGTCATCTTTCCTCTTTCTTCGTCAGTAAACCCTGCATTGTGTCTATTATTTGAAGGATTTTTTAAATCTATTTCATTGTGTGCCACATTTAAATCTCCGCACAATATCACTGGCTTTTTATTTTGTAGCATGCATAAATACGCTCTAAAATCATCTTCCCATTGCATTCTATAATCTAATCTAGTTAATTCCCTTTGTGAATTTGGAGTATAGCAATTTACTAAATAAAATTTTTCATACTCTGCGGTTATTACTCTTCCTTCCGAATCATGTTCCTCCATATTTATTCCATACGCAACATTTATTGGTTTAATTTTTGATATTAACGCTGTGCCAGAATATCCTTTCTTTATTGCGCTATTGAAATACACATAGTAGTTTTCTGGTGCAAATTCTATTTGCCCTTCTTGCATTTTTGTTTCCTGCACGCAAAAAACATCTGCATCTATAGAATTAAAAAAATCCTTAAATCCTTTATTCATTACTGCTCTTAAGCCATTTACATTCCAAGATATTAATTTCATTGTTCACCTCTTAAATATTTGTTGGTTTTAATATTACTATATAAAACAAAAAATAGCAAGCCAGATTGCTCTTGACTTACTATTTTTATACTTAATACTTTTTAAAAATATACATTTCCACCTATATATTCACCAGATGCATGGCCCGCTGACCTGAATGATAAATAATTGTGATTTCTTTTTCCGTTTAATGCATCAGACACGGCTTCTGCTACGTATGAAGCATAATTTCCATTTAATCTTCTTCTCCAATGACTGTCTATTGAATAACAGAATTGACCTTTGGCTTTATATTGGCTTAATGGATCTGAACCATTTTTAGCCCATTTTGTACTTTCAGCTCTATTACATGCAGTTGTAATAACAGCTAACGCACCTTCATAGCTTGAGCTACATTCTTGTGCTGTTATTGCACATAGTAAATCGAATTCCGCATTTGAATAGCTCCATACACCATTGCTATATGAAACTCTAGCTCCAGAGCTTCTTGAAGTTACATATTGTTTTCTTACTTCTATTACTTTGTTTACTGGCTCTGTAATTATTGTTGAATATATTTCTGTTCTTTCTATTTCCGTATCATTTTGGTATTTTACTTTATAGGTTACCTCTTTTAATCCGTTTTTTCCTTCTTGGATAACTCTATCTTTTTTATTATCGCTGCCATCTGAAACATCTTTTGTAATTGTTTCATATGGTATTTCTTCTTGAACAGTTTCTATTTTTTCTATAATCTTATCATAAGATTGTAATAAATTATCTACTGTAATATCTGCAGAAGTTTCTGCTACATCTGCAATTTCTGTTTCACTTTCTTCAAATTTTGTAATCCTTATTGTATTATTATCAGATAATTCTTTTTCTTTATTTGGAATTACATTTTCCTCTGGTAATAATATAATATGATTTTCTTCTAATATATCTGCAATTTTTGTTTTAGATGTAAGTACATCCATTTCATACCCATTTGAAAGTATAATTTTTACATTGTTCAATTTGACATTAGAAGCTGCAACTCCAACTCCCATTATCAATAATAGTATTAAGCATAAGCCAATTATTTTCTTAACTGGTAATTTTGCTTTTTTCATATTTTTTAGTTCCTCCTTTGAAACAACATGTTTATTATACCATTTTTCGGAATCTCTGTCAAATTTTACATGTTCCAATACTATATTATATGCATGCTTGTACTCAAATATTCTCACTTTTTCTTTATTTTATATTAAATATTTTCATTGCATTTTTGTAAGTAGTTTTTGCAACTTCTTCTATCGTAATTCCTTTGAAATCAGCTATTTTCTGGGCTATTAGCTTAACATTTCTAGAATCATTTCTTGTCCCTCTTTTAGGTTCAGGTGCAAGATATGGGCTGTCCGTTTCTATTAATGCTTTTTCAAGCGGAACCATTTGCACTATTTCTTTTGCATTTTTAGCATTTTTAAAAGTAATAGGTCCTGCAAACGAGATATAAAAATCTAATTTAAGAGCTTCTTTTACTAATTCTCTATTTAGTGGGCAACAATGAAAAACGCCTTTTTTATTGGCTGCTTGAACATTTTTTAAAATATCTAGTGTATCCATAACAGCTTCTCTTGTATGAATTACTATTGGCAAATTATATTTATTAGCTAATTTTATTTGCTCTACAAACGCATATTTTTGGATTTCTTTATTTTCTTTGTTCCAGTAATAATCTAGTCCGATTTCTCCTATAGCAACTATTTTCTTATTTTCTATCTCTGATTTAAGTATTTCTTCTATCTTTTTTATTTTGATCGAGGTCTCTTCTATACTTTCTTTTACATCATTTGGCGATAGCCCGACTGTAGTATAAATATATTCTTTTTCATTCGCCAGCTTTACTCCATAAATGGATGACTCCACATCATAACCTGCACTTACAAACTTGGTAACCCCAGATTCATATATTTTTTCTATTACATCTTCTCTATCTTCCGCAAATTTTTCGTCATTATAGTGCGCATGTGAATCAAAAAATTCTGTTTCCATAATACCTCTAATCTACTAATATCGTTACTGTAGCAATAGCATATTCTTTTAAATGAGATATGCTCACATCTATGCTACTTATTCTTTTTAGCATTTTTTCAACATCTTTACTTAAAGACACAAATTCAAGATGTGGCTTACCATTTTCATCATCTACTGTTTGTGCATTTTTCCAAGATATGCTGTACTTATCTTCTAGCAATGTGGAAACTGCTTTAAAAGCGGCTTCTTTTGCAGCAAACCTAGCAGCAAAGTGTTGATACATCGCTTTTTTCTTACTTTGGCAGTATTTTATTTCTTCCTCTGTGTATATTTTATTTAGAAAACTTTGTCCTAAATTTTCTATTGATTCCTGTATTCTGCTTACTTCTATAATATCGGTACCTACTTTTATTTGCATTGTGCTCTCCTTTATTTGTGT
>OCMB01000076.1_pt1 | contig 24071 bp, 21 predicted proteins | sample 1496101 | NCBI WGS metagenome assembly OCMB01 (sample SAMN01760949, study PRJEB22395) | human gut metagenome | reverse complement strand
ATATAAATTTTTGATATAAAACCTTTTAAAAATAAAGACGATGTTGAAAGGGCTTTATCTGAAACATCTTTGGCTCTTCAGCTTATTTATAGAAAAGGAAATCCCCCTATAGAAGAATTTAATAATATTGATATTTATATAAAAAATTTATATAGCAATAATTTTTTATCTGCAAAAGCATTATTAGATGTTGCTACAGTGTTGAAAATGTCTAGAACTCTAAAAGATTATTTTTTTGAGGATGAAACTTTTGATTTATCTTCTTTTAGTATATTATCAGATTATTTTTCTGGCTTATATTCAAATTTAAATGTGGAAAATAAAATTTTCGATTCTATTATAGACGAAAATAATATTGCAGATAATGCTTCTAAGGTTCTATCTGTATTAAGAATAAATAGGAAAAAGTTGGAGCAAGATGTAAAAGATAAATTATCTAATTTTATTCATTCTTCCGCTTATTCTAAATACATTATGGATTCAATAATAACAATTAGAAACGATAGATTTGTAATACCTGTAAAGGAAGAAGCAAAAGATAAGATTAATGGATCTATTTTAGATATATCTGCAAGTGGCTCTACTGTATATATTGAGCCCTCTGCCATTTATGAATTGAACAATAAAATTAATAATATTAAAACAGAGGAAAATATTGAAATTGAAAAAATATTAAGAAACTTATCTATTTTGCTTTTCCCTTTAGCAGATAATTTGTCGAATGATGTTGAAATAATTGGTTCTTTAGATTTTATTTTTGCTAAAGCAAAATATTCTAAGAAAATTAACGGTGTACATCCGATAATAAACGATACCAAATATATAAATTTAATTAGTGCAAGGCATCCTCTTATTGATCCAGAAAAGGTAGTTCCTATTGATATTCATATTGGCGATGATTATACATCTTTACTTATTACAGGTCCAAATACTGGCGGAAAAACAGCTACATTGAAGACCACTGGCTTACTTAGTATTATGGCTTTATGCGGTATGCATATTCCAGCTAAAGAAGGTAGTAGCATATATGTATTTGATAATGTATTTGCAGATATTGGTGATGAACAGAGTATACAAGAATCTTTGAGTACCTTTTCTTCACATATGATTACAATAATTGACATTTTGCATCAAGCAACATCTAATAGTTTAATTCTTTTAGATGAGCTTGGCTCTGGTACAGACCCTGTTGAAGGTGCTAGCCTTGCTATAAGTATATTAGAAGATTTTCATAATAAAGGTGCTTTAACTTTAGCTACTACTCACTACCCAGAGCTAAAAAATTATGCTTTGGTTACAGAAGACTTTGAAAATGCAAGCTCTGATTTTGATGTAGAGCATTTAAAGCCAACATACAAATTATTAATTGGTGTTCCTGGCAAGAGCAATGCTTTTGCTATTAGTAAAAATTTAGGGCTACCCGAATATATTTTATCTAACGCAGAGAAATATTTGAACCAAGAGCATATTGATATTGAGTCATTATTAAAGAAAGTTTATGATGATAAATTAGAAATTGAAAAGGAAAAAGAAATAATTAAAAAGAATTCTAACCAAATAGAACTTTTAAGGAAATCACTTGAACGTGATAATTCTAAATTAAATGCTGAAGCAGAAAGCATTGTATTTAATGCCAAAATTATGGCTAGAGAAATTTTGCTGAATGCTAAAGATGAAGCTAATGAAATCATTAAAGAACTTAATAATGATGAAATAGACTTAAAGAAAGCAAATAAATTAAGATTAGATTTAAATGACGCTTTAAATAACATCACACCTACTACTAATAATACAGCTTCTTTATCAAAGGAAAATATTAGTATTGGTCAAACTGTTTTTATAAAAAAATTAAACCAAAATGCCACAGTTTTAACTTTGCCTAATAAATCTAATCAATTGCAGGTGCAATTTGGTGTTATAACAATGAATGTAAAATTAGAAGATTTAGCATTACCAACAAATACAGTAAATGCACAAAAAGCTACACATTCAAGTACTAGCTTTAAAAACAGCTTCAAAGCAAAGAATATATCACCTGAAATAAATGTAATCGGAATGACTGTTGATGAGGCTATTCCTATTATAGACAAATATTTAGATGATGCTTCTATGAGTGGTTTAGCTAATATAAGAATAGTACATGGAAAAGGAACTGGTAAACTTCGCAGTGGTATTCATCAATTTCTAAAGAATAATACACATGCAAAATCTTTTAGATTTGGTACATTTGGTGAAGGTGAAATGGGAGTTACCGTTGTAGAATTAAAATAGCAAAATCAGAAATTCTAAAATGAATTTCTGATTTTTATATTACTTAAAATATTGATTCTGTGTATATGCATCATATCTGCATCTTGCTAAAGCCTTTAAATATGCATCTTTTAGCACTGGTATATTTACCTTTCCATTTATTATATCGTCTATGTCATAATCCTCCTGTAAGTTTACTATACAATCATAGCACGCTGTATACGCCTGTGGGAAATAGTATGCTGTATCATTTGCATTACTTCCTGTTAATTGCGATGCAGCATTTGCATCTTCACCTGTAAGTGAAACTGCTTTTCTTTCAAAATCGCTATTTGCATATGCTCCAACTATTGTTGCAGTTCCGCTCCTTAATTTAGCAATTAAAGTTGCACATCCTGGTTTGTGGTATTCACCTTCACTATCTATTATATAAATTGAATCTCTTCCTATAGTTTCTTTATTAGCATTATTTGCAACTACACAATAGTTATTGTAAAGCTTACTTCCTATAGGTAATCCTTGTAAGAAAGCTATCATGCAAACATTATTCTCTATTTTGTCCCATTCGTTTTCATTTAATACTGGCATTGTAAATTGGTAACCAGACTTAGAGTAACTGTTATAGGTTGCTATTGAAGAGGCTAAATTAGTTTCTATAGTTCTTCTAATTACATTCATTCTATGTTCATTAAACAATGATGTGCTTTCTAATGGATTATTACTTTCACTAATATCAAATACATTTCCACTTAAATTTGAAGCAAAACTTATTGAATTTCCATTGGCATCTACAGCATCAGATATTTTTATACTGCTCAATTTGTTCATAACCCAGTATGAGAATGTTGCAGCCTCAGTATAATACATTGATGCACTATTGCTTCCTCCATTATTAAAACGACTTTCAACCTCGCTTATATCATCACTTGATTTTAAATAATCTTTCCTATAGCCACTACTATAATAGAAATATCTATCTCCATCTTTGTACACTTTTTGATTATTGTATACAATATATTGATACCTAACAGGTACAGGCTTTCCATCTGAATCTGTATTTTCTGGGTTTCCTGCGTCATTAAATGTAATCAAATTTTCATATAATGCTTCATATTGATGCACATTATAACCTCTAGTTATCAAATACCCTGATTTTGTAACGAATTCACCATCTACAGTTCCTATTATAGATATTGAATTATCTAAAGTATAATTTACCACAAAATCGTATCTATCACCGTTTCCAACCTTATATCTACAAGAGTAAGTTATCATAGGCTTTAAGCCATATGTATATTCATTTTTATTTGTATCATAATATTTCGTATAAATATAAAATCCATCGTGCAATGTGTATACTAAAGCGGGTGTATATGTTTGCAATTCATATGAACTATACCCGATTGTTCCCATTGCAGTTGCTAAAGTTCTATAAAAAGTACTAACCGAGGCTTCTATATCTCTTGCCTTTGAGGCGCCCAAAGTAGAATAGTTGTTATTTGCTGTATTTATCTTAAAGGCCTTTAGTGAATCGTATGTTGCATTAATTAGCTTAGTACTATACTGTGTTTGCAATTGTATTGTGGTAATTTGGTTGCCTAGATAAGCAGCTAATACCAACGATATTGGCAATATTATAATTACAAAAATCACTGCTAAATGTTGTAATTTCATTTGTTAATTACCTTTCTAAATATAATTTAGTTTAAAACAAACCCGACTTATTTTATTTAATTAAGTCGGGCTTTGCTTTTATAATCTTTATTTTGTTCCATTAACAGTTACCATTCCCGCATGTTGTGCAGCAACTTGATATGTATCATTTCCAGATATTTTGTAGAAAAAGTTTTTCAAAGATTGCGATATTGTTGTATTAGTATTTTTTACAGAAACCGAGAAAATATCTCCTTCTTTTAGCTTTAATGTAGAATTAGATTTTAATCTATCTTCTATTTGAGTTGTATATAAATTGTAATATACATTCTCTCCTATTTTTGTTATTTCAGCTTGTGTTGTTTTTATTCCTGGATTTTCATCCAATATTTGTGCTGTCATTTCCACATCATATGTATTCCCTGTAGATGATATTTCTTGCACATATTTATCGTAATCATCTAATGTTAATTTTCCTGTGCTTCTTACATTATCTACAAATTCTGTTGTAGCTGTTTCTACTAATAATTGTGAAATATCATCAGTTCTATCAGACATTGACATTAGTGGAAACACAAACATCAATATAGCTGCTAAAAAAATCGCAATTATTGTCATTAAACTATCTCCCATAATCTATTTCCTTTCTAAACTTTTAATCTTGTCCTTCTTCTGTTAATTAATTAATACATATGTTATTGTTATCTTAGAAACTGTATTATTTCCAGATTTTCTTACCTGGCTTCTTCCTATCAGCTCTAAGTATTTATTATTCCTTTTAGTTAATGGATTGTTTGCATATTCGTTATTTTGACCTTTGCCCTCTATAATATTCTTTAGATTTTCTTTGATAGCATCACTACTTATTGTCCAGCTTTCTCCTCTTTCTTGCTCTTCTTTTAAATCAAATACACTAATGTTCTTATCTTGATTTAATGTGGTATTTATATAATCGTCTGGCCATGTGCTTCTAACTGTTTTTGTTGTATATATGGTTAGCGGACTAATTTCGTTATAAGGCACTAACAATTTTCCAGTTGCCTTATCTACTTGATTTGCGCTAGCCTGCTTAAAAACTATTGAGTAATTTTCTATTGAATATTTATATAAAGTTGGAATAACTGTTTCCAACCCTACTATTCTATTTTCTTGCCCTTCTGCATTATATTCATAGGTTGCAGTTGGGTCAGCAGATTGTAATACAAAATCTGCTGTTTGCCTAGCCGCTGAAAAGGACATGATTGATACTGAAAGTGCTAATACTAGCACAAGCATTGCAAATGCCATTTTTAAAGCTTCAACTGCATTTTCCATAATTCTTTCCTATTTCACTTTATTATCAACTTAAACTAATCTGTAACTGTTATTTCTGTTATGTATCCTGATGTTGAATCATAAGCAGTTCCTTCAACTGTGTAAACTTTACCAGCTTGAATTGCAGCTTTATCTGTGTTTAATTGTGCAGCAGTACTAGCTGAGCTTGTACCATGTTTAATTGTTATAGTTAAAGATGTATCGCTTTGGTTTGTTATATTGTGATTTCTTACTGCATCATAAAGTGCTCTTACATTTGAACCTGTAACTTTTGAACCAAAATATTTTTCAAATTGATCATTATAAGTTCTAGCTTGTTGCTCTTTTAATTGGTTGCTATCAAATACACCACTTGCGGTTGTATAAAGATACATACCTAAACCTATAATTAAAATTGATACTAAGATAGCTCCTGCTATGATTAGTGCTTTACTTGCGTTTTCCATAAAAATGTTCCTCCTTAGATTTTATTTTATATTTTAAAAATATTAATAACTTATTTTTTTACTTGCTCAAAGTGCATTGATTTAACACCTTTCGCATTTGGGTAGTATTCTATTTCTGTGCATTTAAATGTTTCTGCACCAAAATTTTTAATAAATCTATCTACCCCTTGTTTTTCAATTGCTTCGATTGAGATATTTTTATCTAATTCTAAAAACTTTATTGTAACCGAAATTGAAATTTCTTTTCCATTTTCATCTTTTTGAATATTGTTTTTTGAATTTGTATCTAATATTTTATTTATAAGTGACCCTACATCACTTCCCAGTACTTCTACATTATAATAACTTTGATAATTTTTATTATTTTTTTCAGCTGCTTTTAATCTTTCATTATAGCTATATATATTAACTCCAATTACTGCAACTATAACTATTACTAGAGTACAAATTAATATACCAATTTTTTTCATAATTCCTCTTTATTATAGCATTTTATATTTTTTTATGCAACGTTTTTAATAAAAATTTGTTTGTTAAATTTTCTCAAATACAATCATATACACCAAGCCAGTTTCTTGGCTTATTAACACACTATTGCATTTAAAATTTACTACTGTTACATTATCTTCTTCTAACGAATATTGTTTTATAAAATCCATATACCAACCTGCCTTTGTTTCAAATTGGGCAGTATTAAATCCTGGTGAGTTTCTTAACGACACATAAACATGCCTAGCTGGATTATCTGCATTCTGTTTGTTATTTTTTATTGCAAAATTTGCAACACTTACTATATCTTGTGCCCTTATATCAGTTTTTCCTTCATATTTTGTAAAGTTACTATTAAATTCTGAAATTTGACTTTCTGTTATAATATTTGTTATTTCTTGGCTTGTTCCACCAAATATGCTAAACAAATATACACCTAATGACAAAACCATAATAGCTATAAGTACTGATGCAGCCATAATTAAAGCTTTGCTCGCATTTTCCAATTTAGCTACCTCCTATTCTAATTTTCAGAAAAAGTCATTTTTACTATTCTTGAATTTTTATATTTTACATCTGTGCATCTAAAAGTTTCTCTGGCAATATTAGTTTGCTCAGTTATCAAATCTTGGTAATTTATTATACTGTTATAATCTGCAGTTTTTAAAGTTGATTTCAAGGTAGTTTTAGATATTTTTATCCATTCATTATATGTTTTTGTTGTTTGACCAGAAGCATCTGTTATCTTTTTAGTTGAAAGTTTATTTATTTCATTTGCAAGCTTTGTATAACCAGATGCTAAATCACTTTGAGAATATGTTTGCTTATTGCCATAATATTGTATAAATATATTAGATTTTTGCTTAAAAGTGGCACTTAATTCTATCTTTTCATACCCTTTTTCAACTTCTCTAGTGTTATAATCTTGCATTTGGTTTGCTAAAGATAATAATTCACTTCCATAAACATCATTTCTGTTATATACTTCATAATCTTTATTAAAATCTGCTGTTTGCTCTTCCGCTTGAGTATTATGTTCTGTTTGCTTTACCTCTGATATTCTGTTGTAAAAAAATACTATTGTTCCTATTATTATTAATGAAATTAATACTCCACCAGCTATTTCCAGTGCTTTCGTTGCATTTTCCATATCTATTTTCCTCCAGAATTTTTATTAGTACTACATTGATGAAGAGATTCCAGCAAATGACGAATTCATACTTGTTAATCCTATTAATACTAAAGGTATTATTAAGTAGCCCACAAATAAGCAAACCATTGGAGCAAAACCTATTACTTTTCCAATCATTCCTTTTTTGCTGATTAATCTTTCGTTTGATTCTTTACGTTTAGCTTGGTAGTACTCTCTTTCAGAATCTAATTCATCAAAAGCATCTGCAATTGGTATTTTCTCTACTGCTGCTTGAAGACTTTCTACTATTCTAATAAAATCTTTATAATTTACATCATCCTTTAATTGCTCAAGAGCTTCCCATGATCCACTTTCGTAATTGTTTATACATTTAGCAAGTGGTTCCTTGAATATCTTTGAATATCTTTCTAGCCATTCAAGAATCATTTCTACATTAACTCTTTCAATTCTCATAAGCATTAAAATGATTGTTTGGAATTGCATTACTTCGTCTTCCATTTCCATCTTTCTCATTTTCGCTTGGAAATATAATAGCCATATTGGTAAATTGTATCCTACTAAAGCAAATACCATTGCAAGTAGCATTTCAAACCAACTTAGATATTCACTATTGATTTTTCTTAATTTTTCTAATACTCTTTTTGCTGCCACTTCAATTTCATCATCTGTGCTTGTAGCATAGTCTTCAGATTTAGACATAGCTTTTTCTATATCTTCTAAAGTTGTAGCAGTTTTTCCTCTAAATTTATTTAAAAACTTGTTATCACTCTCTGTTAATTGCTGAGCACTTTTTAAGTTTTTATCAGACATTTCTCCAACTATATTATAAGTTGATGTTGGTTGTGTATATATATAATCTATTTCAATTTTATGTAATTGTGTAAATACTAATAACGAACCAACAAAAGCAATAATTGTTAGTGATATTCTTGATACATATATCCATTGTATCTTGTCTTTTGTTGCAGAATCTTTTATTAAATTTGTTAATCTTCTTCTTTCTTTTGTTCCATCTTTTGGTATAAAGCAATCTACCAATTGCTTTATTACTGGTAATTTATATAATTTCTCTTGCCATGGGTTTGTTGCCCTTGTATCGATTGTTGTTGAGCCATTATCTTTCAATTTTCTTGTTAATGTATAGCACAAGAATGTAAGTATTACTATTAGTATTTGTACTATCATTCCTTGCTTGCCTAAATAGAATGATGATGTAAATGAAAACTGTGATACTGCCCAATTTTTTATTGGCTCTAATGCTAATAATGGAAGTATAGATATTACAGATAAGCTTTGGAACACATAATCCAATTTATCTCTTTTCAATATTTCCAATTGCATTTCTTGGCTTATATTGTTCAAATTTTTTAAATATAAAGAAGTTTTATCTACTTTTCTATCGCCAAATTCTTTTGTTAAATATGATATTCCAGCAAATTCTTTTAAATAGCTGTTTGGCGCAACATCATAATATTTTTCAAGTTCACTTTCAGGATCATTTGAGATTAATATCTCATATATTTTTTCTGCTTGCCTTGCCATCTCAACATTTTCATCGTCCTGAGCTACTTGATAAATTGCTTCTTCTACCATGTTGTATTCATGGTAAGCATGTCTTATTTCTGCGAAGAAATCTATTTGCTGTTGAAGCAATCTATTATCCATTTTATCAACCATACCATCTACTAAGGTATCTATTATAAATAGTTCAAATATTAATAATATAGATAGTAATAAAGCATTACTTTTTGCTATTAAAATTATTATTAATGTAAGTGGAATAATTATTAATAAAGCTTTTGTTAATATTTGTGAAGTTTGTTTTCTTGTTAAATACTCATCATCTACGTTAATAATTTCCAATCTTCTTCTTATTTTAAATAGATATCTCTTTAAGAAGGGGGTTTTTATATATTTTGTATATAATTTTTGATATAGTATTTCTAGTGAAAAAGTTTTCTCTTGAGTACCTGCACGAAGCTTTTGCATCTGCATTGCATCTGATTGTTGTAGTTTCTTCCTTAATACCATATACGCTACTACTATAAATCCTAATAATACTCCTACTGCTATAAGCATGTATAATAATATTATTTTACTCGATGGCATAATTGCACCTCCTTCTATTCTATAACATCATCAGATGCTCTACGAGCTTTTATTCCCCATTTTTCATATACAAACTTTTTAAATTCTTCTGCATCTGTATCATCCATGTTGTTTAGCATTTCTGTAATGTTTGTTTCTGTTATTGGATTTGTTAGCACATATGTTCCATCATGATATTCTAGTATGTTTCTGTATTGATACAATTCTCTATTAGTACTCTTTGAAAAATACATTGTTGCATTATCCATAAATTTTTCTATTTTTCCTTCTAAAGTCTTTTGTTTTCTGTAATCATATGTGTATTCGTTTTTCTCTTGCACTGGTATACATTCTGTTATTCTTTCTATGTATCTTCTTCCTCTAAAGTCTTTTACTAAATGAACATCAAAATTTAATACTGAAACAACTTGTTCTTCAGCTGTTCTTTCATCATTGAACACTCCAGCTCTAAGCATTGAGTTACGAAGTGCTGTTACTAAATCTGGGAAAGTTTTAGCATGGTGAGTAAATAATGTAAATTTAGATGCAACCTGTGCTGATTGAATCATCCAAGATGCTACGGGGTCTGTTGCAACCTCTCCGATTATATTAACAGTACCATCTGTTTTCTTCTGAACGTCCAAACATTGTTGTCCAGATATAGTTTCTGTTTCACGCATTGATAAAATATTTCTTGTTGGATATATTTTTCTTAAGTGAAGCTCGAACGCTGTTTCTGTGATACGAAGGTTCATTGTATCATATATGTTTTCTATCATTGCCATAAGCATTGTTGTTTTACCGCAACCCTGCTCACCTGTAAGTGATATAATTCTTGCACCTTTTACAAGGTATTTTAATAAATCTATTGTTTCATCTTTTCCAGGGAATCTAACTATTTGCTCTAGTGTAGCTCTCTTAACGTCGAATTTTCTTACGAAGAAAGCCCATGTTTCAGACATACTTGGTCTTACAACAACAACACGAGAACCATCTTTCATTTCGTTTATCTTATAACCATTCGTATCTGATAATTGACCTGGATTATTGAATTTGTAAATGTTCTGGCAAACTCTTTTTAATTCGGCTTCTGAACCAAATGATAAGAATGCTAAACGAATTGATTTACCTTGGAACATTATCCAGATGCTATCACAAGCACGTGGTACTTTGTGTTCTGATATTTGTCCTAAATAGTCGCTATCTGTCTGAGCAACCTGGCTTAAAAAGCTCTCTGGTAATCCAGATACGCCACCAGAAATACCATCTATGTTCATATCTCTTATTTCGTCTATGCTGCTATAGCCTTTGTATTGTTGGTAAATTCTTTGTACTACTACATTCAACTTATCTGGAAATGATAATACAAAATTTTCTTTTTCGTATATTTCAGATATTTCTTCTGAAGTTATTACATATGATGGCTTTGATTCACCTTCTACATATTTTAATTCTGCTAGATCATATTTTTTTATCATTTCTGTTAAAGCTTCATATCCGAACTCCATTTTATACATGTATATGATAATATCAAATTTATCTTGTGGAGTTAATAATGAAGGTATATCAAATGGAATTGCTTTTGATACAGTTATTTCGTCAACACCGTATTCATTATATAAAAGGTCATATATAAGCTCTTTTATATACTTTTTATCGTTAACATCTCCATATGTACATCCTTTTAAAGCTTTTTTTAACTCATACTTTTTATTTTTTCTTCTTTTTAATTCCTCTTCAGAAAGACCTATATCATATAAATTTATTTTGGTTATTTCATCCAATCTTTTTTTTATATATTCTGTCATTCTTTCTATTGTATAAGTTTTATCATCTACTTTAATAGAATCCTCTTTTTCTTCATTTCTTCTTTTCCTAATAAATCTATATATTAAAGAAAAAGCTAATCCTACTACAATAACCATTAAAACAATATTTGTAATATTCATGTCTAGCTCCTTTCCTTTGTTATCTCTTTAATTCTACTTCACGTATTTTTTCTAATATTGTTTCGCAATCTCTTTTTAATTCCGATAAGAAAAACATATTAGAATCATTTTTATATGCTATCGTTAAACCTCTGAATTTTAAAAAGTAATCTGGTACTTTTCCTTCCATCGTTGTTTCAAAGAATATTGTGTTATAAGGCACAGATAAGATTAATTTTCTTTCTCGTAACTCTCTTGATATGTTTTTCACATTGTACTTAGAGCTTGCATCGTATTTGCCTATTAATTTTAATATATTGTCTCCCTGAAACATTTCATTCTTTTTGGTTAATTCATTTAATTTATTTATTCCTTGTTGTCCTTGTTTAGCAGTTATTATTATAACATCCGTTTTAGTTAATATTGCTCTTTGAATCTCTGTTGGAAGTCTCTTATCTATATCTACAAAAACCATATTATAATCATTCGCTGCTGTTTCAATAATGCTAGGATATGCTTTTGCAATTTCTATATATTCTTTTGGATTTTCAGTTCTAGGCGACACTAGCACATCTAATCTATTTGTAAATACTACTTTTGCATAGTTTGGTATTAGGCCTTTTCTTAGCCTATTGCTTTCTACTACTCTACATAAGCCTTCTATTCCAGATTCCATATTAACAAAGTTTTCACTTTGCGTTCCTAATATTCTTTGCAATCCTGTTGCTCTATTTGCTGGCCAAAAACTTTCATCCATGGTTCTGTCTTTAAAACCAGTGGAAATTGTCAATATTTTATAATTATGTTCAAAAGCCATCATGGTAGATATAGCCATGGTAGCAACTGTTTGACCAGTTTCTTTTTCGCTGTTTCCCCAAAAAGATATTACTGCCATATCGTTCTCCTTTTATAATTGCTTCATTACTCTTTTTATGTTTTGCTTTTCCCCGCTGCCTGCAATTTCTTCTGTAATATATGCTAATGCTTCTTTATATAAATTGCTTAATCCTTTTAATCTTATTTTCGCTATTCTTTGATTTTCTAATATTATATCTTCATCTTCTAAGTCTACTGGAAAGTAAATTTTTTCATCATCCCAGTTTATTTTCTTGCCTAAAGATAAATAATTTAAATAATCATCATCTTCTTTTCTAACATTGTTAGCATAATACACTTTTTTTAAATCTATTGGATTTTTAATTCCATCCAATATTTCTAACCCTCTTTTTAATGAATACAAATCAAAAGCTGTAACAAAGTAGTTTTTCTTTGCTTCATCCATTTTAAATTCTTCTATTTCTGTTGAATCATCTATGTTTATTAATAAATAATCATAATCACTTGATTCAAAATTAGTTATTCCCAAGTAATTATTAATTTCTGTAAAAGATCTAATTCCTATTGCAAAATCTATTTCTTCGTGTTGTGTTATATAGGAAGTAGTAGGATCTATAGTTGGTATTATATACTTCATTTTTTGTGTAACTGTAGAATCTATAACCATTACTTTTTTGCCCAATTCTGTAAGAATTTTTGCCACACACATTATAAGATTTTCTTTATCATACGCCCCTATAAATCCTATTTTCTCCATTTTATTTATCCTTCCTTTATATTAGTTTCCAGCTAAAGCATCTAAATAAGATTTTCTTTGTTCTTGTGCTGATGTTACTTCTGATGATACTCCATTACTAATGTTGCCTTGTGCTTCTTCTTGATATTGTGAAAGTTCTCCGTTTATATTATTAGTTCTTATTGATGAAGTGCTATTATATCTTGTAAATAAAGCATTTTTTGCTTCTTGTAATATATTTGGGTTTTGATTCATTAAATTTTGTACATTAGCACTTGGTACATATGTTGGTGTTGCTGCATCTTGCATTCCTGGCTCTGTATATGTTGTTGTATAAAGTATTGCTCCATTCATTGTGTATGCTTCAACTATTGCATTACTCATTGCTAATGTTTCTGCTTCTGATAATTTTACCCATATTGTATTTGATGATTCTTCTCCACCTATTACAGGAATTTTTACAGATTTTTTAGAAACTACTATGTAGTCTAATCCTGAAGGCATTCTTAATCTAATATCTATGTAATCATTTGTTGCAAGTTGTGTTGATAATTTTATCATATTATATTCTTGCATTCTTAAATCAGCAGTTGTTTCTTCACTAGATTCTGTTACCATTCCTGCTGTAATTGTTGTTCCTTTTTTTAAATCTATTTTAGCAACAGTATATTCAGTTAAACTTCCTGGCGTTATAGCATTAGAAGGTACTGCTGCATTATCAACTGTTATTGTTGTTAAATTTGCACTATCTACCTTATCTCCAGATTTTACATCTTGTGATAATACATATACTTGCTTTTGGTTTGCAAGCCTTTCATTTTCTGTTTTTTGCATATTCATTATTTTTAAAAATAATAGTCCAACAATCACTCCCATTACAAGCATAGTTAATAAAACTCCTAATAAGAATGAATTTTTTGCTTTTCTTTGCATTGGATTTGTAGTAGCCATTTTTTCCTCCTCTTTGTAGTTTTTTACAAACTACAACATAATATTACTTATTTTATTTTACAACAATTATAATTTAAAGACAATATTTTTAATGCTTAAATATATTATTTAACATTTTTGAAACAGAATTGAAATATTATTGTAATTTTTAATTTAGCTAATATCTTTTAAGGAGTACTTTCTTATCGAAAGTACTCCTTTTGAGTGCATCTTAACTTTGCAATCTTTTTAGAATCTATAGTTTCTCCTTCTTTGATAATATCTGTTATTGCAATTGCATCCATAGCCAGAATTATTTTCATCATCGTCATTTAATTCTATGTTGTTTGCACTTAATGTATTTGTGTTTATATTTTCAGCATTTATGTTTTTGAAAAATCCATTTCTGCCTATAAAACTACATATAAATCTGGTTATTGCTGCTGCTAAGTAAGCTAAGATTGTGTAAACAATTGCAAAAATTAAAAATGAAGCATCAAATACTGCAAATGTTACAATTAAGTATATTGCAAACGCAGTTGCAGCAACTAAAATCGGACTTTTTATTATCTTTTGAAAAACTACTGCTAATATTATCGTTGCTATTGGTAATGCAAAATAAAGTAATAAATCCATAATTCTTCTCCTTATACGTTTCTTAATATATATTATGTTTTATTTTAGCAATAGTTACATAAAAAAGATGGCTATTTGCCATCTCTTTTTATTTCTCATAATTTACTTTTACTAGATATAAACCATGTGCAGGTAGTGTCTTTCCTGCTTTTGTTCTATCTTTTGAATTTATTATATCTTCTATTTCGCTAGGTTCTATTTTTCCTAATCCTACATCCAGTAATGTACCAGATATAATTCTTACCATATTATACAAAAAGCCATTTCCTGTTAGTTCAATTAAAATTCTTTCTCCATCAGTTTTCACTTCTGCTTTATATATTGTTCTTACACTATTTTTACCACTAGTTCCACTAGATTTAAACGCTTTAAAATCATGCTCCCCCTCAAAATATTTTGCTGCTTCTTGCATCTTCTCTACATTTAATTTTATTGGAAAATGATATTCTAAATTTCTATATATTGCCGAACCATATTCTGTATTATTTATTACATATCTATATGTCTTTCTTTTTGCATTATATCTGCTGTGAAATCTTTCATCCACCTCTTCTGCTTTTTTTACAACAATGCTATTCTTAAGCTGAGAATTTATTGCTATTGCCATTTTTTCTATAGATATATTACTATTTGTTTTAAAATTTGCTATTTGGTTCCAAGCATGTACTCCAGCATCAGTTCTTCCTGAGCCAATTAAATCCACTTCTTCTTTTGTTATATTATAAATTGCTCTTTCTATTTCACCTTGTATGTTTAGCTTATTAGGCTGTTTTTGCCAGCCATTAAAGTCTTTTCCATCATATTCAATCGTTAACTTTATGTTCCTCATTTTTCCTCTTTATTACTTTCTTTTCCTCAAGTCTATTTGTTACTATATTTTTAATTAATATTTGCTTTAATGCTTCTTCTTTTACGTCTGCTATCAAAGTTCCATCTTTTGCGATCGAAACTTTTCCAGATTCTTCAGAAACTATTACTGCAATTGCATCCGATTCTTTAGAAATTCCTACTGCCGCTCTGTGCCTTGTTCCCAAATCTCTTGAAATGTCTCTATTATTAGCCAGTGGCAATATACATGCAGCTGCTAAAATTTTATTATTAGCAATAACAACAGCTCCATCATGTAAAGGTGTATTTGGAACAAATATATTTACTAATAATTGTGGAGATATTTCGGAATTTAATTCTATACCAGTAGATATTACATCATCTATTTTTATATCTCTTTCTATAACTATAAGTGCCCCTGTTTTTGTTTTTGCTAATTCTTCTACTGCTATTACAATTTTATATATATCCTCTTTCGTTCTAGTTGCAATATCTTTGTCCATTCCGAAAAAGTTGGCAAATTTATTTGTACCTATTTGTTCTAACGCCCTTCTTATTTCGGGTTGGAATATTACAATTAATGCCACAACTCCGGAAGGCAATATCGCCATTAATGCAGAATGAACAATTGTTAGATGCAATATGTCGCTTAACCAAGTTACTAATATTACTATAACTATTCCCTTTATTAATTGCATTACTTTTGAGTTCTTAGCAAGCTTTATTAATTTTACTAATACAAGAACTACTATTGTTAAATCTAACACTAAGGATACTAATTTTATTGGATATTGGTATAATTGATTCAAATATTCCAATATTTTCTCTCCATAAATTGACATACTTGTCAAAAAGTTATTTATCATATTTTACCTCTTATTTTATTATAAATTAATGTAATAAATAATATATTAATGTTGCTGCAACTGCTATAATCATTAATAATGCTAATATTACAGCCATTATTTTCACCATTATTTCGCCTATATTATGATGTTTTTTTGCCATTTTCTTGCTCTCCCTTACTTTTTTATTCTTGGATATTATACAATCAAAACCGCTAAAAAGCAATACTGTAGCTATTTTGTATTAAACTTCTTATTGTATTCAGTAATTGCTATTATATACATTGCATGAGCCCATCCTAGTCCTATAACCCATTTAGGTTCCAATGTTGAGTTATCTACTTGCTCTGCAATGAATCCTAAATGATTAGCACTCTGCGTAACAAAATCAATGCATTCTTTTGCTTTATTTTTGCTGCCTATTTTTATATAATATAAAGCCATCCATAGTGTTGCAATTGGCCATGGATTATGCCCTTGCATATAGCTATCTTCTTCAAAACGAATATATCCACCAGTATAGGTTCTTAATGTCATGTTTATTCTTTCTACAGTATTTTTTATTTTTTTCTCTTCTGGTTGAAATACCGCAAAGGGCTCTACTGCTCCAATAATGCTTATGTCCATTCTTGAATCTTCACAATTTCTTTTTAGTGTTTTTGTGTTTTCATCATACATATTCTTAGCTATGTATTTCTTTATTTTTTCCTTTTCTTCCTCTAGCTTCTTTAATAATTTTGATATTTGCTCTAGCTTTAATCTATTGTTTTCATATTTTGGCTTTACAATATCATACATTTTTTCCATCGCCTCAAAAGATGCATATATTGCTGCTAAAGAGTAAAGATGAACTCCTTCATTCATTTCCCATAAATCATAGCTTACATGCTTATACAATTTATCAGTTTGTCTTCCTTCTTCTTTTGCCCAGTCTTCTATTTCTTTTTTTACTACATCTTCTTCCTCTTTTTCTTCAAATACAGCCGATAAATATTTTAATAATGCTTTTGTTGCATTTTCACACATCTTCAAATTAGCTGTTAAAAACTTTTCATCTTGCTTCATTTTATAATGCTCATGCACACCATATACCACACTAGCTGTTTCGTCTATTTGGTACCCCCAGCATGGAGCAAGCCTTCCATCTGTATAAAACCTTTGCTCCCACATTCCATCTGTTCTTTGAGTGTTTTTACAGAAAACCTTATAAAATTTTTCTGTTTCCTCATTCATTTTTAATTCGTCCATTGCTCTAGTAACAAACACTGCATCACGTGGCCAGCAATATGAATATCTGCCACTATTTTCTCTCTTTTCATCCACTTCCATTGCAGCTGCAATTCCACCTGTTTCGCTATTTGTTAGCAATGGAAATAATAAAATAGTACGTGTATATATTTTTTCAAATTCCTTTAGTTCTAAATTAGTATGGGCACTAACATATTTATTCCAATATCTCTTTGCACTATTATATTCTTTATCTGCGTCTATTTTTTTAGCCTTTTCTATTTCATTCTCTAGATCTACTGGACTTTTTATTTTGTCATTAATCAAAATATAAATCACAAAATTTTTTTCTTCTCCAGATTTTATTTCTCCAATATTATAGCTTATTGCAGATTCTTCTGACATTCCGATGTAATCTTTATCTTCTAATATTCCTGAATTGATATACTCCTGAACATTATTTATTCTGTGCCCATTTATCTTAGTGTTTGATAATGTAATTAATATGTTATCATGTGAATATTGTATTAAACCATTATCAACTACCTTGCCTGATACCATATTATTTTCATCTGTAAGTAATTTTGAATCTATTAAGAAGTTTATATTTAAATCTAGCTTGTTATTATTTTTAAGTACATATTTGCGAATCAATACATTTTCTTTAATTGAAACAAAATCTGTTTGTTTTATTTGCAAATTAAAATATGTATTTTCTATTTCCGTATTAAGAATATTTGTGTTTTCTGTATAGTATTGATTATATCTATTGTTTATATCATCATGTAAGTATATTATCCCTGAATCGTTTATTTTTACGCCCACTCTATAAAAATCTAAAAACTGCTTAAAATCCACGCTTGGATAATATAACCTTAGTAATTCGCCTTTTTTACTAAATGTTGCTCTTATATTTTTATTACCTATTATCGCATCATTGTAATATTTTTGATTCATTTGTTTTCCCCTTTTCTATTTATTCTCTATAATCTCTACTATTTTATTTTCAAGTTCTTTTATTCTGCTATTCAATTTATTTATTTCCTCATCATTTTCTTCTTTACTTAAGAAATCATCCTTTACAATATTCTTCATATCTTCAATTTCTTCTTGTAAAGTCTCTAATCTATCTATCACTTGAAGCCTTAAGTATTGTTTATCTATCTTCTCCTCATATTTATTTTCCATTGTTAAATTATCGTCTAGTGTATATTTTTCTCCATATCCAGGTATTGTTACCGGAATTTTTGTGCTATCAACTATTTTATTTTTTAATACTAATTGGCCATTAGGCTCACCATGTACTAAGAATATGTGCTTTGGTTTTTTTATAAACGAATAAATAAAGTTCAATAACCATTGTTGGTCTGCATGTCCTGAATACCCTTCTATATACTCTATTCTCGCATTTACGCTAAATTCTTCTCCAAATATTTTAACTCTTTTTGCGCCATCTACTATAGTTCTGCCAAGTGTTCCTGGTGCTTGATATCCTACAAATAATATAGTACTTTTTGGATTCCATATATTATGTTTCAAATGATGTTTTATTCTTCCCACTTCGCACATTCCGCTTGCAGATATAATTATTGATGGTATATCAGATTCATTCAATGCCTTTGATTCATCTGCCGTTCTTGTAAATTTTAAGCCCGGAAATTCCAATGGATTATCTCCGCTTTTTATTATTGCTTGTGTCTCATCATCAAATAAATCAGCATTTTCTTTGAAAACTTCTGTTGCCGAAATTGCTAGTGGACTATCAACATAAACCGGTACTTTCATCAATTCTTCATATTCTTTTGCAAATTTAGGATCTTTCATTAATTCTTCTTTTATCATATTTAATTCATACAAAATTTCTTGTGTTCTTCCTACTGCAAATGACGGAATTACTACAGTGCCTCCATTTTCTAGTGTTTCTGATACTATATTTAAAAAAGTTCGTGCTTTGTTATCTGTTCCCACGTGTAGCCTATCTCCATATGTTGATTCCATTACTAAATAATCTGCATCATCTATCATTGTAGGCGAACTTAATAATGGTATATCGTTATTTCCTAAATCTCCTGTAAATACTACTTTTGTTTCTTTGCCATCTTCTTTCACCCACACTTCAACAACTGCAGAACCTAGCATATGTCCTGCATCATTAAACCTTATATGTATATTTTCGTCTACCTCTATTATCTCGTCATATTTAATTGGTTTAAACACTTCCAAACATTTTGTTGCATCTTCTGCCGTATATAATGGTGGTATCTGTTTCTGCCCTTTTCTTGCTCTTTTCTTGTTCTTCCATTGATTTTCCATTTCTTGTATATGTCCACTGTCTGGCAACATTATTGCGCACAAATCGCAAGTTGCCTTTGTAGCATATATTGGATTTCTATATCCTTCATTATATAATTTTGGTATTCTTCCAGAATGGTCTATATGAGCATGTGTTAATATCATAAAATCCACATCATTTACATTAAATAAAAATGGAGCTTCATTTTCTAGCTCAGTTTTTCCTTGAAACATACCACAATCTACTAAAAACTTTTTTCCTGCTCCTTCCACTAAAAAGTTTGAACCTGTTACGGTTTTCGTTGCGCCTAAAAAGGTTATATTCATTGGTTTCCTCCTACTTTAAAATAATAGCTATTTTTTTATTTTGCTTAATATTTAATTGATTCAAATTATTTACTTTTTCTTTATGAATTTCTTCTGCATCTTTACTGTCGTACAAAATAATTGATATATCTGCTATTTTATCTTCTTCTTTGTTTTTTACTATTTTTATATTTACTTTCTCTAAGTCTATAATCTTGCATTCAAAAACATATTTAAACATATTATAGCATAAGCTAATGCTATCTGATATATTCTCTAATACTTTTTTATCAATGCCTTTATCTACAAGTGCATTAATAACTTCTTTTATGTTTTCTTGTAATTCTGGTATATCTTTAATCGCCTGTATTTCATTTATTGGCAATAAACAATAATATCTTAATTTATATATCAATTCCAATATTTCTTGATTTGTTTCTGCATCTTCTACAATTTTAAGAAAAGACTTTAAAAATTCTTTTTGTATTTCTATTATTTCACTTTCAAATGTATCTTTTCCAGTTGCATTTAATATATTCTTTATTTCTTCATATTTTTTGACAACTAATTCTTTTTCTTGCACATAATTTAGTGGTTCCATTAATTTATTATATTTTTGAATTTCTTTTAAGCATTCTTCTCTTTCTTGTTCAAGCATATTTGCAAGATGACTTATACTAAATATCTTATCCTTGTTTGCTAATTTCGAGTTTCTTTCATCGTATTCTTTCTTCATTCTTTCTTTGTCATTTAGCATTTCATCTATTTCTTTTATTTTTCTATTAAGATCTTTTTTGTTTTGTGTAACATCTTCCAAAAACACTTTATTATCACTCATTATATCTAGCTGTTTTTTTCTTTGTTTTTCTATTGATTTTAAAGATTTTTCTACATTCTCATCTTGCTTTGCCAATACTGCTAATACAATATTTTTTATTTTTGTAAAAAGCTGTTCATTATCGCATTCTAAGCAAAATACTTTTTCTATTATTTCATTATATTCCATAAATTCTGATTTTATAGGTGAATGCTGTAATATCGCTATATTTTGATACAATAAATTATAATTTATATTTTCCATGTCTTTTATATTAGCATTCCATGACCAGCCATTAAAATCTCTTATTATCTCAGATACATCCATTGCAGCGCCTATGAGAACAAATTTCATGATAGCTTCATTTTGCAATTCATCGTTTTTTATAAAGTGCACATTCTTATTGGTATATAAAATATATTTTATATCCATTTCACATATGGCATATAGCAAATCTTTTTCATTTGCATACACCAATATTGTACCCAACTTTTCATCTACAATGCTGTTTACTCCCTTACTTTCTAGTTCTTTGCTTTTTTCTGTTCTTGGAGTAACAGTTTTTATATCTTCGCATTTTTTATCTATTATATCTATAATTTTTTCTATAAATTCTTCTTTTGTAAATCCTTTACCTTTTACTTTCTGATAATCAGCAAAAGATATTTCTATCTTGTAAAGCATATTTAGTAAAAGGTTTTTTGTTTCACTATCGTAATTCTTGCTTTCTAATATTTTTTCTAGTTTATCATTATATGTACTAACTTTTGAGAATAGTCCCATAAAATTTTCTCCTTTGGTTTAACTGTTTAGCTCTTGCCAACGTTCTTTACTCATTAAAACTTCACGTGGCTTACTTCCTTGGTAACCAGAGATTACTCCTCTTTCCTCCATTTGGTCTATTATTCTACCAGCTCTAGCATATCCCACCTTAAATTTTCTTTGTATAAAAGATGTCGAAGCTTGGCCTGTTTCTATTACTACTTCTATTGCCTCTGCTAAAAGTGGATCAGTTTCATCATCATCTAAACTTCCTTCTTCAATTTCTTTATCTGTGCTATTAGCCTTTTCTATGCTTTCTATTATATCCTCATTATATGAAGCTTCGCCATTTGCCTTAACAAAGTTTACAATTTTTTCTACTTCTTTATCAGATATAAACGAACCTTGTATTCTGGTTGGCTTTGGTGATCCTGTTGGGAAGAATAGCATATCTCCTTTACCCAATAATTTTTCAGCGCCAACTTGGTCTAATATAGTTCTTGAATCTACTTGTGATGAAACCGCAAAAGCTATTCTTGATGGTATATTTGCTTTTATTAATCCCGTAATAACGTCTACAGAAGGTCTTTGTGTTGCAATTACTAAGTGCATTCCAGCAGCTCTAGCCTTTTGTGCCAATCTGCAAATTGCATCTTCTACATCACCTTTAGCCACCATCATTAAATCTGCAAGCTCGTCTATTATTATAACTATATGTGGAAGCTTGCCTAATTCGCCTTTTTGCTCTACTGCTTCGTTATATCCTTTTAGATCACGCACTCCTTTTGAAGCAAACATTGTGTACCTATTTTCCATTTCTTGTACAGCCCACGCCAATGCTCCTGCTGCTTTTTTAGGATCTGTTACTACTGGTATTAATAAGTGTGGTATTCCATTATATACTGATAACTCTACTATCTTAGGGTCTACCATTACTAATTTTACTTCGCTTGGTTTTGCTTTATAAATAATGCTAGATATTAAAGTATTTATACAAACGCTCTTTCCAGAGCCTGTTGCACCTGCTATCATTACGTGAGGCATTTTGGCTATATCTGCAACAACTGCTTCACCAGATACATCTTTTCCCAGTGCAAATGCCAATTTTGATTTGCTATTTGTAAATGCATCTGTTTCTAGTATTTCTCTAATATGTACCATTTCGCTCTCTTCGTTTGGTACTTCAATTCCAACAGCTTGCTTTCCTGGTATTGGTGCTTCTATTCTTATTGTTTTTGCTGCCAAGTTCAATGCTATATCATCTGCTAAGTTGGCTATTTTGCTTACTCTTACTCCTTCTGCTGGTTTTAATTCATATCTAGTAATGGCTGGTCCTACAGAAACATTTTCTACTTTAGCCGAAACTCCAAAACTATATAATGTTTTTTGTAGCTTAGAAGCTGTGTCTGCCAACACTTTTTTGCTACCTTTTATTCCTTTTTTATTGCCTTCACTAAGTAGTGTTATAGGTGGAAATTCATAATTTTCATCCTCTACCGTAACAGTATGCTCTAATTGTAATACTTCTTTTGTTCTTTCTTCTTTTTGTAGTTGTTCCTCTTTAAATAATGGATTTTCTATAAATTCTGGAGATTGCTTTTCTTGTTTTTCTTCTTTCTTTGCTCCTTTTCCTAATTTTAAGAATCCACCTTCTTTGTTTTTCTCTTCTTTGTCATTCCAATTTATTTTCAATTGTTCTATATCTAATGCAGCTTGCTCTTTTTCTTCTTTCTCTCTTTGTTTCTTTTCTTTTTGTGTCTCTTTCTTTTCTTCTTTTTCTGGTGTTTCTATTTGTTCCCTATTTCTTTTATTTTTTGCTTTATTCGCCCTTCTTTGTGATGATTCATCTATTATTGTTGATATATTATTAACTAAGTCTATTCCAAATATTGAAACTGCTAAACCAATTATTATTCCTATTGATACTATTATTGTTGCTGTGTTGCCCAATAAATTTATTAATGGAATTGCAATAATCATTCCGATTGCTCCACCACCAATATTTTTAATTCCTAAGTCATATGAAGCTTTTACTATATTTTGAAATTCTTCGCCTTCAAAGGCTATATTTCCCTTTGAAATTTGGTATACGTTCATTATTACCGCAATTGCCAATAACATTATTGAAAATTGTATTATTTTTGCTCCCCAATTATTTTCTTCCTGGTATGCAATATATATTGCCATAGCAAAAACCCCAATCGGCAATATGTATTTTACATACCCCATTATCCCTCCTAAAAATGGACTTAAAAATTCCCCTATAGTTCCTGAATTTGTATAAATCAATACTCCTAAAACAATACTTGACATTATTAATCCTGCAACTAATAGATTTAGGTTCGTCTCTTTCTTCTTTTTTCTTCCTCTTTTTGCCACGTTTATTTCCTCCCTTGTTGTGCATATAATTTGTTATAATTTTATATCAAATAGAAAAAAAAGTATAGGGTTTTTACGATTTTTTCTTCAAAAAAAAGTAGGTCAATTGAAAAAGTAAATTCTATTTGATTAAAGTACAATATAAATAAGTATTA
>OCMB01000075.1_pt1 | contig 24371 bp, 30 predicted proteins | sample 1496101 | NCBI WGS metagenome assembly OCMB01 (sample SAMN01760949, study PRJEB22395) | human gut metagenome | reverse complement strand
GTTTTTAATTCATTCTCTGCTAAAACATATATATCACTAATTGCTGAAAGAGCGGGCAGTTTTGCAAAAATTACCAGAGATAATAAATTAATATTAAAAAGATTTGATGAAGTTGATGAATACGATTTACCAGAAGATATAGCAGGAGATTATACAACAAATGATTTAAAAACGATAACAGGTGTAAGGTATCAAAATGCAGTAAGTGATTATGAATATGGAAACGAAACTGGAGAAGTAGTTCAATTGTCGCAAGATAGTTTATTTACATGTACAGAAGAAGAAGTACAAAATATATACAATGTATTAAATGGAATCAGTTACCAAACATTAGAAATCAAATTATGGGGTGATCCAGCAATTGATACAGGAGATATTATTAAACTAGGAAATATTAAAACTTTTGCACAAATGAGCTGGGAATTTGGAAATGGCTTTTATGGAACTTATAAGACTGTATTAAACAAAGCCAATAGTTCATTACCAGTTCAAAAACTATCATCAAAGAAACAAATGAAAAGACTTCAGGCAGTTCTTGATGAAGTAAATGGAAAGATAATATTATTATCGCAAGATGTTGAAGGATATGATTCAAAAATTGCTGAAATAGAATTAGCAACAGCTGGAATAAATACAACTGTTAGCAACATAATTGATTTAACAGATCAAGCTAATAATAATATTGAAAATTTATCAAAGTTAGTGGACCAGAAAACAAAAGAATTAAATGATTTATATAATAATTTAAATAATACTGTTGATGTTAATTATGCTGAATTACTAAAAGAATTAGCTACTAAAGCAGATAATGTTGATTTAAGTAATCTTGAAATTAAGTATTCAGAAGAAATTAAGAATACTTACAAAAAAGAAGAAATACAACAAATAATCAATGGAATGGGTTATTGCTTAACAGATGATTTAACTTTTCAAAAAGATAAAAAATACTATGTTAAAGATAATAATAATTATGTTATATATACTAACTATCAAGTTGGAGACAATATTCCTTTAAATGATAATGATAAGAATGTAACAATATATGAATATGTATCAGTAACATCCATCGTATCAACAGAATCAAAATTTGATAAAGATGGTATGAGATATTCAAAAAGTAATAAAGATACTTCTACAATAATTAATTACAAAGGACTAGAAGTAGATAATTCAAATCAAGAAGAACTATTATTTGCTGGAATTGATGAAGATGAAAATAGTAAGACAAAAGGAGATTCAATTGTTAGAACTAATAATTTAAAAGTATCAACTTATTGTGAAGTAGGGGTTCATGGGAGATTTGAAGAATATGAGAATGGAGTTGGTTTTTTTATAATATGATGAAGTTAAATATTCAAATGTTTGCTGAGCAAACAATATTAAATAATGTTAAATCAACTGGTGGTTCTCCATATGCATATTACACAATTACTGCTACACCAAGTAATAGAAAACTAAACTCAGTTGATATTACAATTAAAGCAACTGGTAAATTAGCGAGTAGTTCTTCCTTTTTAGGTAAAGGTGGAACAATGGGATTACGAGTTTATCCAACATTTGCAGGGAAAGAATCTAGTGATTACATTGAGTTAAAAGCAACTGATACCTCATGGAGTGGAACAACTTCACATAGTGTTAGCAAAAAATATACTATAACAGGATTATCAGTTCTACAAACTTCAATATCAAATATTAAAGTAAGGGTATCAAGAACAGGAAGTGCAAGTGATGATTATTCACAAGGTGCATCTTTAAAATCAACCTCATGTTCAAATATATCAGTTGAATCAGCATCAGCTCCAAGTGTATTAAATAGTATTACTAGTCCATTTAAAATAAATAGTTCATTTACACCAAGTATAACTAAATATTCATCATCATTCTATGATATTATGTATGTTAAATTAGGTAATACAACTATCAAAACAATAGAAGATGTAAAAAGTGGAAGTACATATAGTTTCACAGAAGAAGAAAAAGAACTCTTATATAGTTTATTTGCAACAGATACAAGTAAAACTTTATCATTTAGTATAAATACATATGTTGATAATAATAAATCAACTTTGTTAGGAACATCAAGCAAGGATGCAATATGTAATCTAAATAGTTCATATTTATTAAGTGTTACAAATGAATTTAATATAATAGATTCATTTACTATTAAGATAAATAATGATGGCTTATATGATATACTAACGATTAAAGATTCAAGTGGAAATTTAATTAAAACAATAGAAGATGTAAAAAGTGATACTCAATATAGTTTTACAGAAGCTGAGAAAAATATAATTTATAGCAAAATAGGTACAAGTTCATATATGAATTTGTATTTTTATTTGACAGCTAAATCAGCAAGTGATGGTTATTCTGTTGGAAGCACACAGTCATTAACTTCAAAATGTAACTTGAATGTGTCATCTTTAAATGATGCACTGATTACTATTGAAAATGATGGAACGACTAAAATTACACCAAATATAGTTAATCAAGGTTTATATGATATACTTAATATTAAATATAAGAATACAATTATTAAAACAATAAATGATGTTAAAAATAATATAACTTATCAATTTACTAATGAAGAAAAAAATACTCTTATTAGTCAATTTGAAAATAACAGTAGTATATCTTTGACATTAGAACTATCTTATAAATCAGCAAGTAATGGTTATCAAGTTGGATCACCTAAAAGTATTAGTAAAATTTGTTATTTACCAGATTATTCATTAATACTAACAGCTAGTTTCTCTGATACAAGTGAATATGACAAATATATCTTAAATAAAAATAAATTAATAAGATATTTATCAAAACCTAAGATGGTATTTAGTGCTAAATCTAGTACCAATAATTATTATGGAAATACAATTAGTTATTATGTTAATAATGAAGTAAAAACTAGCCCATATCAATTAAATAATTATAATGGTGATAATTATACAATAAAAGCAAGTGATGGAAGAAAAACGGCTATAAATAATCTTATTACTACTGAAAATCTTATAAATTATCAATATCCATCAATAAAAAGTGTAAAAGTAACACGACCATCAGCAACTGGTGGAAACATTGAAGTAGAAATATGTGGAAATTATCATGAAGATTTAGTTAATTTGAAAAATTTAGAAAATACTGTATTAAAATTTTGGTATCAAGAAAAGGATGATACATCATCTTATCAAATAGTAAATGATTTTGAAATAACTACATCCAAAGATGAATCAACTAATATAGTATCATTTACAGCAACTAAAACATTTAACAAAAATGGAAATGAATTTAATTATAAGAAATCAGTAGATTTTAAAGTAGAGTTTTCAGATAAATTAAATGTTTCTATTGAAGCAATTAGTGGAACATTAAAAAAAGGTCAACCTGCATGGAATGCATATTCTAATAGTGATGATGATAATGTTATGGTTATTAATGGGTTGTTAAATGTAAAAGGTAAAACAACAATTGATGATTCAGTTACATTAAATGAAAAAACAATAGTAAATAATTCTGTTGAATTAAATGGTAAAGCAACAATAAACAATACTTTAGATGTAAGTGGTAATTCAACTTTAAGTGGAGCAACATCAATAAATAATACATTGGATGTAAGCGGTAAAACAACTTTAAATGGAACAACAGTTATCAATGAAAAACTAAATGTAACAGGAGAAACAACATTGGGTAGCAATCTTAAAGTTACTGGAAACATTAATAGTGGTTCAATTACTGCTAATGGAGATATAAAAGCAACTGGGCAAATAAAAATGAATAATAATTATTGCTTAGGATTTAGCATGATTGGAACTTATGAAGAGTAGGAGGAATTATGAAAAAACTATTGACAAGCATTTTTAGAAATGCGATGCTTATACATACATACATACATACATACATACATACATACATACATACATACAGAGGAAGGAGGGCTTATATAGCCAACTTCCTAAACGAGAAAAGAGGTGGGATAGCTATTTAACTATTTCATCCTCTTTAGGTGGTTGCTATGGCGACTAAATCAATTTACAAATTAAATAGTGAAAGAATTACTTCTGATTCAATAGTACACAAAAAGGTAAATGATTATATTAATTTAAAAACATATTTAGATAATTTAGAAAATGACATAGAAGAAAAATTAAATTATCAAAAAGGCGACACTTATACTATTAAAGATAGATCATATGTTACTGTTGGTGGAAGCTTGACAGCTGGAAAAGGTCAAATTAGATTTGGAATTTTTGTACCAAAAAAATTAACTAATATAAGTAAAATAACAGTTAACTCAGCAAAAATCACTGTTAGAAACACATCAGGTTCATATATTCTTGATTATGTTGATGTAACAAATAATGTTTCTGCATCAAAATCAGGAGATAATGCAATCTATCTATCATATAATTCAAGTAATATGAGTGGAACTAATAATACACCAGTTTCTGTTGAAATTGGAGCATTGATTTTAACATTTAATTAAATTGATTTAGCTAAAAAGATATGGTAATAAAAAATATATATGAATTAAAAAACGATAGAATAATATCCAATTCAATAGTTTATAAAGATAGAGATAATAATTATAAAAATTTATCTCTTTTATTAATTGAAATAGAGAATAAATTAAATAAGTTATTAAATAATAAAGTAGTATTATTTACAGGTAGCACAAATGGTGCAATTACTTTAGAAAAAAGTGTTGAAGAATTTAAATATATTGAAATTTTTTATGCGGATAATGATGAAACATGTTCCAGTGTAAAGGTTCATGATCCTAATAATAAATATGTGGATTTATCAACACTAGCAAGATGGAATAGCACATTTTATATCAAGCAAAAAAGAATTTTAATTTCTGATAACGAAATTACTAATGGTAATACAACAGAAGTGAATTTCACAACTACACCAAAGATTAATATAAATACTAGTGCAAATAATATTTACATTACTAAAATAATTGGATATACAGAATAAATAGTTAAATAGCCATAATTATGGCGACTAAATCAATTTATAAATTAGATAATGAAAGAATCACATCTGATTCAATAGTTCATCAACTTGAAGATGACTCTTATAAAAATCTGAAAGAATATTTAATACCAAGTACAATGTATGAAATGATTAAAGAGTATATTAAACCTGTTGTATTATATAATGATGCATCAGGAACTAATAGTACTATAACACTAAATGATAGTGTTACAAATTATGAATATATAGAAATTATATTTAGAAATAATGACAATTCGTACCAAAGTACCGGTAAGTTATATAATGCAAATGGGCATACTATTTATTTAATTAGTGTTGGTGTTAATAGTAGTGGTAAAAGCTGGTTGAAAGCCACAGAAGTTACACTGAATGGCAACAAAATAACATTTAGCAATAATTATAGCGAGATTACTTTAGCAAATAGTAGTTCAGTATCAGTTGCACATACAAACACAAATTATATTACAAGAGTACTTGGTTATAAATAAGAAAGGAGGCATAATGAGTGAAGAAGTAAAAGAATTGTCGCTCGCTCTTTTTCAATATGGTGGAACAGCAGTTATGGCTGTTCTTTTTGTTGTATATCTCTTTAATGATAGGAAAGACAGAAAAGAAAAAGAGGTAGAAGAAAAAGAGGATAAAAAGCAAGAACGAGAAGCTAATAATGCAATTCTTAAAGAATTGTCAGTAAGCAATAGAAATATTGCAGAGTCTCTTAATCTTTTGAAAACAAGCATGGATAACACCAATAACGAGTTTAAACAACATGACGAAAGAGCCATTAAAAGTTTTCAGAACATTCATGAAGACTTATTAATTTTAAAGGAAAGAAAATAGGAGGAAAAAATTATGTTATTTAAAAATTCAAAAATATATGATGCACTAAAATGGGTGGCTTTAGTAGGACTAAATGCTTTAGGAGTGGCTTATGAAAGTTTGAGCCAAGTATGGAATTTACCTTTTGGAGATGAAGTAGCTAAAACTTGCAGTATTCTAGCATTATTAATAGGTACTTTAATTGGTGTAAGTTCTTATAAATACAATAAAGCTGAAGTTGATACTGATGATACAGAAGATGATGAATTGCTAGAAGAAAGAGAGGAATAATTATGACTAAAATATATGAAGTAGTTGTTGAAAAGCCAAGAATAACATCTTCTTTTGGTTATCGTATTGATCCTATTACTGGAAAGAAAAAATATCATAATGGCTTAGATGAAGTTTCTAAAGTTAAAAATAGAAATTTATATGCTATTGATACAGGGTATGTACAAAAGACAGTAACAGGTCAAGACAAATCTAAAACTGGATATGGTAACTATATATGGGTTAGGTATCCTAGATATAATTTATCTTTGTTGTATGCACATTGTAATAAAGTTTTACTTAAAAAGGGAGATAAAGTTAAAAAGGGAGATGTAGTTGCTATAATGGGTACTACTGGTAAATCAACTGGTGTACATTTACATCTTGGAATGACAAGAATAGGTTCTAATACATGGTTAAATCCTGTAAACTACGATATGTTATCTGATAAATATAATTTAACTAGAACACTTAGAAAAGGTTCTAAAGGTAATGATGTTAAAAAACTTCAAAAAGAAGTTGGAACTAAAGCAGATGGAATCTTTGGAAATAATACTAGAACAGCTGTAATTAAATTTCAAAAAAATAATAAATTAACTGCTGATGGAATAGTTGGAAAAAATACAGCACATGCATTAGGTTGGACTTATAAAGGAAAATAAATTATAATTAATTTATGAGTAAGGTTACCAAAGAAAGAAGAATACAAGTTTTAAAAAATAAAATTGATTTTTGTGAAAAGAAAAATAAACACAAAAAGATAAAAGAAGAATTAAAAAAAGAGTTAGATAAATTAGTTAATAACTAGTTCTAACTCTCTTTTTTTATGCTATAAATAATTTTCTTTAAATATATCAATAAAATTTAAATAAGGATAATTAATATTAAAAAGAACTTGACCTTTTTTATGTAAACTATCTATTAACATTATATCATTATGACATTTTCTATGATGTTTATTACATACTGGAATAAATAATTTATATTTTATAGAGTTGCTTCTGTTCTTTCCATAAAAAACTTCATGAAGATGTTCTTTTTTATTATAACAAAAATAACATTTATTTAAATTGTTAGTAAATAAAGATTCAACTCTGCTATTATCTAATTCTTTTTGACTTTTTGATTTTTTTATTAATTCCTTATATTTTTTATATTCTATTTCTTCACATTTACAATATACTGATACCTTTTTATTATATTTTAAGCATAAGCCATATTTAGTTCCTTTTTTGGATCTTATCCTTAAATATATACATTTATTTATCATAAAACACACCTCCAACACACTTTTTTTAAAAAATAATGTGCAATAGTGTGAATTAGGTATTGACAAAGTGCTATATTATGCTGTAAAATTAATCTTGGTTTCTGGGAGATAATCCCAACTGAAGCCACCATTTTGTTAAAACAGATTACAAATGTAACAAACTTGTTGTAAAGCGATTCCGACGGGATTTTAAACGCGCTCATAGCTCAATTGGATAGAGCATTTGACTACGGATCAAAAGGTTATGGGTTCGACTCCTATTGGGCGCACCATTATATCGGGAAGTGGCTCAACTTGGTAGAGCATTTGGTTTGGGACCAAGGGGTTGCAGGTTCAAATCCTGTCTTCCCGACCATTGGGTTATAAAGCCCCTATTTTAGGGACTTTTTTATTTTGACATCTAGTTTTACATCTAGTTTATATCTGAATGTGAAACTTTTTTATTTATGTCTAGATAATCTAGTGGGGAGATAGCATGAAAATGTTATCTCTCTTTTTTATGATAATATTTATTATAAGAATTGAAAAAATAACGATTTAATTAACAATAATAATTAAAGCTTATCTAATATAATAATATAAAGTTAATTCATTTAAAAGATATTTACACGCAAGTATTAAATAATAAAAGTAATAAAAAGAATAGTATATGAGTATGGAAACTTTAAACTTTTCAAATTAAGATAATGTATATTTCAAATGGAAAAGTGAGTGGAATTACTAAAAATGATAGAAATACAAAAAATAAGTGTTATCAGTCATAAAAAATGACTGATAAATTTTTATAGTAAAAAAAATAAGAGTTTTTCCTTATTTTATCTAGATTTTTGTAAAATCAGTTCCCGCTAGATTATCTAGAAGCATTATTTGTATGCATTCTAATTTTTACTACATGAATTAATTAATATTTTTGTATAGTTGAGATATTTCATTTGAATTAATTTCAAATCTTATTCCATGGTAATATGGAACAAGATTGTTATTTTCATCTTGCTTTGAACTTATATTAAATGAGATGACTATTTTTCCTTCTTTTAATAGTTTAATAATCGCATCTTCATTTATTTGCTGAAAAAAATTAATTGATTTATATTTACAATAAAAATATCCACAACTATAAAATTTATCATATTTAATTAGTACTAAATAATTTAGTTTTGATACAAAAGCAGATGTTATTTCATTATAATTCCAATATATGCAATGGTGCTTATCTTTTGTAGAAATATTTTCCCAGTCAAGATATAATTTTTTTTCAGTATCATTAAACACTAGGTTAAATTTAAAAATTCCATTTAAGTAAAAGTTATTTGTACCTTTTATTGATAAATAGAAATGGGGCATTGATTTGCTATTTGTTTTTGTTTTTTTCTTTTTACTTAAATAATAAAAACTCATAAAATATTTCATTGTATTTTCAAAATTAAGATTATTTACATTTGGAATTAGGCTAAATAATGTCATTTTATATTTACTATTGTCGCAGCATGTTTTAATTTCTATACCTTCATAATCTGGTTTTTTTGAATTATCTGGTTTTTTGTTTACCAATAATTTCTCAAGCATTCTTCCTGGCCCTCCTTTGTCATGATAATTGCATTTAATAAATCCTAATGATTCAATTGTATCGAATTTTGATTTAATGTATTCATATTTTTCTTTCATAATATTTTATCCTCCTAATAATATATTTGCGATAAAAATGAAAAACACTACAAATTACTATAAAAAATGTAAAAAAATAGTAAATATATTTAAATAAATTATCAAATTAATAAATAAATGGTAAAATTATTAATATGAAAAGTATAATAAGAGAAGTAAATGAAAAATCAGATGATATTATTAGAGAAAATAATTTTCTTGTAATTGGTTTTCAAAAAAGGTTATCTACTAGAATTATGCATATTTTTCAAAAATATAAAATAGTGGTTAATAATAATATTGTGTCAAAAAAACTAGAAGAAAATTTATCAAATAATATGATTGATATTAATTTTGAAGTGATAAGTAAGTATAGATATATGTTGAGAAAGTATGAAGAAATTGTACAAGAACATGTAAAAAACAAATTATCAACAGATGAAATTAAAAAGTCTACTATTTTGTTTGTTAGCAAGATTAATGAAAAAAATAAGTTAATGTTAAATGGTACTATTGCTACAAATTTTATTGAAGATATGAATTCTATAATACTTGTATATGATAATGCAAAATTAAATGAAGAAGTATTAAAGAGAATAAATATTGATACAAATGAGATTATAAATGAAATTAATACAAATAATTATAATTATGTTATTGAGTCAATAAATATGATAATTAAAAATATAATTAGTTCACTTTGATTAAAAATTTAAATAGTATTTAATATCATTTATTGTATTAAATATTGTATTTAAAATTAAAATAATGTAAAATGATGGAAGGTGGTAAAAATGAAAAAACGTACTTATAAATTTGTATATGAATTTAAAAAGAAATATCCAAAAACTATTGCGTTTAGAACTAAAAAACACGCACATGTAATAGATCTTCATTTGAATGAAGATGAAGAAGTGACGTATGCTTTTTGTGGTCAAGATAATGTTAGTTCTTTTATTATTATCAATAGTTGTGTGGTGGCCTTAACAAATCAAAGAATTTTAATTGGTCAAAAAAGATTATTTTGGGGATATTATTTTACGACAATTACTCCTGATTTATACAATGATTTAAAAATCAAGAAAAATTTATTATGGAGCGATATAGAGATTGATACTGTTAAGGAAAATATTTATATTTCTAATTTAGATCCAAGGGGAGCTATAGAAATTGAAAATGTTATATCAAAGTTTATGATGAAAGAGAAACAAAAATATGGTCAAAAAAATAATTAAATTTATATATATATTTTTAGTTTTTTTTCTTTTATTTAAAGTAGAAGCTTTTGGTGAAACATTAAATTTAAATAGTGATAAGTATATTTTATATAATTTAAATGATAATATAGTGCTGTTGAATAAGAATGAAAATCAAGAAACATATATTGCAAGTTTAACAAAAATGATGACAGTTATTGTGGCAATAGAAAATATAGAGGATTATAATAAAGAAGTAATAATTACAAAAGAAATGTTTAAAGATATTGCTTGGGATGTATCTGTGGCTGGGTTTAAAGTTGGCGAAAAAGTTACATATAATGATTTATTGTATGGTGCAATACTTCCAAGTGGTGCTGATGCAGTTAATGCACTAGCGTTATCAATATCTGGTTCTTATGACGACTTTATTGAATTGATGAATCAAAAAGCAAAAGATTTGAGTTTAAAACATACACATTTTGCAAATGTTACTGGTTTATTTAATGAAAATAATTATAGTAGTGCTTATGATGTTGCTGAAATATTGAAATATGCTTTAAAAAACAAAAAGTTTAAAGAAGTATTTGAAACAAAGAAATATACGTTTTCGAATGGCAAAATAGTAAAAAGTACTATAGAAAGCTATAACTCAAGAAATGGTGGTAAAAATATATCTTATATTAAAGGTGCAAAAACTGGATTTATTAATGCTGCTGGATATTGTTTAGCATCTACTTCAACAATTGATGGGGTTGATTATCTTTTGGTAACATTGAATGCTGATAAATCAAAAAGTGCTCCACATATAAACGATGCTATCACTGCTTATACATATTTTTCTAAAAACTATTCTTACATGAACATAGTCGATAATTCTGATGTAATAGTGGATTTAAAAGCAAAAAATTCAAAAGAAAAGGAAATTAAGATAAAATCAAATGTAAAAATTGATAAATATTTAAAAAATGATTTTTCGAAAGAAAATGTTAAATATATTTATGATGGTGTAAAAGAAATATCTTATTTTACCAAAAAAGGAACTGTACTTGGAAAAGTTGATGTGATGTATGGAGATAAAAAACTAGATACATTTGATTTGGTGTATTCAGGTGGATTAACGTTTAGTATTTTTGCTTTTATGTGGAACAATTTATTTTTAATAATATTCATTTCTTTTGCATTATTTATTTCTTTTAGGATAGTTCAATTAAATATGAAAAGGAAAAAAAGATTAAAAAGAAAACTACAAACTAAATGTTGAGAGCCATTATATGTATATATGCATTTCATTATAAAATATGTTTCGATGTAAGCATATTTTTTTATGTAAAAATTTTTATTAGTAAGATTACATATTTATTTTTTATGATGATTATTGAAACAATTTTAATATATATGAAAAAAATTATTTATTGACAAGTGTGTGATAAAACTTTACAATATTATTAGAAGTTAATCTAAACTTCTAGAAAATAATGGAGGAATGTTATATGAATGATGTAATCTTCTCCATTTTGCTTGTAATAGTTGGATTATTTGTTGGTGCATTTATTATGATACTTATAAACAAGTTAAAAGTAAGTGCAGCACAAAAAGAAGCTGAAAAAATAATTCAAGATGCTAAAAAGGAAGCTGAAAAAGCTAAACGTGATGGTGTTTTAGAATTAAAAGAGGAAAGCTATAAATTAAAAAATCAAACTGATACAGAGATTAAGGAAAAGAAGAAAGAACTTAATGAACTTAATCAAAGAATTGATAATAGGGAAAAGAGTCTAGACAAAAGAGATGAATTATTAACTGAGAGAGAAAAGAATCTTGAACTAAAAGATAAAGATTTATTAGCTAAGCAAAGAGAAATTCAAGAAAAAGATGCAAAAATGGAGATTATAATTAAGGATCAAATTGCTCTTTTAGAAAAAATATCTGGATTTTCAAAAGAGAAAGCTAGAGAAATGGTGCTTAAAAAAGTTGAAGAGGAAATGAACAGGGAAATTGCTGTTTATTTAAAGGAAAGAGAAGATGAAGCAAAACTTGAAGCTGATAGAAAAGCAAAAGAAATGATTGTTTCAAGTATGCAAAGATATTCTAGTGATGTTACAAGTGAACAAACTGTAAGCACAGTTGAACTTCCTAATGATGAAATGAAAGGAAGAATAATAGGTAGGGAAGGAAGAAATATTAGAACTATAGAAGCAGTTACTGGTGTTGACTTGATTATTGATGATACTCCAGAAGTAATAGTTTTATCTTCTTTTGATCCATTAAGACGTGAAATTGCTAAAACTACACTTGAAACTTTAATCAAGGATGGAAGAATACATCCTGCTAGAATCGAAGAACTTTATGATAAAGTTTGTGAAGATTACAAAAAAATTATAAGGGAAAAAGGTGAAGAAGCTTTATTTGAATTAGGAATTTCAAAGGTTGATCCTGAAATTGTAGAATTGGTAGGGAAACTTGCTTTTAGAACAAGTTATGGTCAAGATGCATTAGCACATAGTAAAGAAGTTGCTCATTTAGCGGGTCTTATGGCTAGTGAACTAGGCGAAAATGTTTCTTTAGCAAAAAGAGCAGGACTTTTACATGATATAGGAAAAGCTATTGATTTTGAAGTTGAAGGAAGTCATGTTGAAATAGGCGCTGATATTGCTAAAAAACATGGTGAAGATAAGGTGGTTATTAATGCTATTGAGTCTCATCATGGTGATAAAAAGGCTGAATATATTATTTCTGAATTAGTTGCTATTGCAGATGCACTTAGTGCTGCAAGGCCAGGTGCTAGAAATGATTCGTTAGAAAATTACGTTAAGAGACTTGAAGAATTAGAAACAATTGGAAACAGTATAGAAGGAGTTGAAAAGACTTTTGCAATGCAAGCTGGTAGAGAGTTGAGAGTTATGGTAAGACCTGATCAAATTGATGATTTGTCTAGTTATAAGGTTGCAAGAGAAATCAAGGATAAGATTGAAGAAACAATGCAATATCCAGGAACAATTAAAGTTGTTGTAATTAGAGAAACAAGAGCAGAGGAAGTTGCAAAATAACTTCTTCTTTTTATATGCAAAAATATGTGATAGAATAGTAGGTAGGGTGATAAAATGTTAGCATTAATTACGGGAGCTTCAAATGGACTTGGGAAAGATTTTGCAAAAGAATTATCAAAACAAGGATATGATTTGGTTTTAGTTGCAAGATCAAAAGATAAGTTGGATAAGTTATCTAGTGAATTAAAAACACTAGTTTATGTAGAAGTAATGGATTTAAGTGTAAAGGAAAATGCTTATAAATTGTATAGTAAATATAAAGGTAAAATAGATTTACTAATTAATAATGCAGGTTTTGGAACTTTTGGTGAATTTACTAAGACAGATTTGGAAACTGAATTAAACATGATAGATTTGAATATAACAGCATATCATATTTTAACTAAATTGTTTTTACAGGATTTTGTCAAGAAAAATAAAGGAGAAATATTAAATGTTGCTTCTTCAGCAGCGTTTGAACCTGGACCTCTTATGTCAACTTACTATGCAACAAAATCTTATGTTTATAATTTAACGATGGGAATTTATGAGGAACTTAGAAGAAGCAAAAGTAAAGTAAAAATTCATGTTTTATGTCCAGGCCCAGTTGATACAGGTTTTAATGATAGAGCACATGTTAAATTTGGTGTAAAATCATTAAAGAGTATAGATGTAGTAAAATATACATTAAGATGTATGGTTAAAAATAAGCTGATTATAATTCCAGGGTTTACAATTAAATTGGGAGTATTTGCTAATAGAATTTTACCAAGAAAACTGGTGATAAAAGTCACATATAAAATTCAAAAGTCAAAAGAGTTAAAAGAGAAATAAAAATTATAAAATTAATTGAAAGTAATGGGAGATTATGTATGAAAATAGTAAAAATAACTTCTTTGGGATGTCCTTCATGTATTATTATGAATAAAGTTATAAATCAAATAAAAATTGAATATCCTGATATTGAAATTGAAGAATTTGATTATGATTTTGACGATGTAGATAATTATGATGTAGGAAAAATTTTGCCTGTCTTTATATTTTATAAAGATGATAAAGAAATAGGAAGACTAAATGGTGAACATAAAAAAGAAGAACTGGTGAAAATTATAGAGGAAAATGTATGATGAACAAAAAAATGACAAAAGGTATTCAAGAAAATAATTTTATAAAGTTATTTAAAATATTATTTATAATTACTTTGTTTTTTCCAATTGTAATATTTGGTAAAGCGAAAGAATTAAATATTTATTTATTTTATGGTGATAAATGTCCTCATTGTGCTGAACTCGAAAAGTTTTTAGAACAATATTTAGATGATAATAAAAATGTTATACTGAATAAATATGAGGTATGGAGTAATAAAGAGAATCAAGAAAAGTATAAGGAAGTTCAAAAAATATTAAATGATTATAGTAATGGTGTTCCTTATTTAATAATTGGAAATAATGTTATAACTGGTTATGATAGTGAAATAACACCTGAAAGAATAAAAAATACAATAACTTATTATTCAAATTTTGATTATAAAGATAAAGTTGGAATTTATTTAGGAACAACAACTGAGGAAGAAGAAAATTTGAAAGAGGATGGTAAAAAATATGAAGATACTGATGTGAATATACCTATACTTGGAAAGAAAAAGAGCAAAGAAGTACCAATATTATTATCAACAATTCTAATAGGACTAGTTGATGGATTTAATCCTTGTGCCATGTGGATTTTAATATTTTTAATATCGATGCTTTTGGGAATGAAAAATGTAAAAAGGAAATGGGCTCTTGGAATAACTTTTCTTTTATCATCGGCACTTGTATATTTTTTATTTTTAATATCATGGCTAAATTTAGCTGTATTTTTAAATAATATTATTTTGATAAGAATGGGTATAAGTATAATTGCTGTTTTCTTTGGAATATTAACAATATTAAAATTTTTCTTTGTTAAGGAAGATGATGGATGTGAAGTCGTTGATAAAAGTGGTAGAAAAAAAATTATTAATTCAATAAAGAAAATTATTAAAGAGAAATCATTTATATTAGCTTTATTTGGTATTGTTGTGTTGGCGGCATCTGTTAATGTTATTGAGTTGTTGTGTTCTCTTGGATTACCAGTTATGTTTACTCAAATATTGACTATAAATGAGGTAAGTAAAACAGCACAAATTATTTATTCATTAATATATGTTTTCTTTTTCTTAATTGATGATATTGTTGTATTTACAATTGCAATGAAAACATTAGAAATAAAAGCAATATCAAATAAATTTGGTAAATATTCACATTTAATTGGTGGAATCATAATGTTAATAATTGGATTCTTAATGATTTATAAGCCAGAGTGGTTAATGTTTAATTTTTAAAAATTAGAAGCAAAAGGATTATCAAAACATATAATATTTTAGGTGATATATGTGAATGATAATCTTTTTAATAGAATTGAAGAGAAAACAAAAGTGAGTAAAGATACTATTATATCTTTAGCAAGAAAACTTCAAGATGGTGACTATAAGAATGAGAACACTTTGAGAGATATTATACATGAATTATCTTTTATTACTGGCCGTGAAGTAAGTGAAGAAAAGGAAAATAAAATAATAGATATGATTGTTCAAGATAAAGTACCAAAAAATATAGATAAATATGTTTAAAATGAATGTAATGTGAAGTTATTGTGAGCTAATTACTCACTTTTTACTTTAATTAAATATGTGAAAATGTGTTATCTTTAGTATATTTTTATTGAACATAAAGCCATATAGCAATAGAATATTTTGGAAAAAAATATGAAAGATAAAGTGTATAAATTTTTGAAAACTTATGGTTTTTTGCTTATATGTACTTTACTTTTAGACTATGGAAATAATAAATTGACTTATCCTGTTGGACTTACTTCTGGTGATGAAGCTGTATTTACTGGAACTGTAAGATATAATAAAGATGGTTCTTCTACTAATAATTCTTCGCTTTTTATGTATACTGGTGAATGAAATTGGGCAATGTCTCCTGGTTACTATTCATATAAAAAATATTATTTTATGTAGCTGAATATGCTGATGTAGTTCAAATAAGAGACAATGGTAGTCTTAATTTTGATCAAACGTATGGTAAAAGTGGTGCGATTATACCTGTAATTTTGTTAAAAGGTGAAGTACAAGTATCTGGAGGTACAGGATTATAAATGTTCTATATATAATTTTAGTAGTACAATAAAAATAATATAATGATTGCTCACTATGTTATTTTTTATGATTTAATTGCTGGTTTATAAAATTCTTTTTGTATTTTATTTGTTGACCATAATAATTGATGGAATGGTTTATTAACAATCAAATCAAATTCGCCAATATATTCATAAGTAGTTGGTTTGAATTTAAGTTTAAAATCATTAAGTCTTTTATATGGATTAGTATCACTAAAGTCAGCAGTAATTCCATATAAATCTACATACAAATAGCCAGCCTTCTTATATTCTTCAATAATCTTATAAAATAAGAATGTCTTAACATCAATACTTGAAAAATCATTATTATTACCAGTAATTATTATTGTAACTCTGCCTTCATATTTAACAACGAACGCAGCACCAAGATATTCCTTCGTCTTATTTTCTTGCATTCTCAAATTAGTCTTCGCTATATCATTAGAAATTCTATCAAGATTTCTATCTGATTCAGTTTTTCTCTTATAAATATCAGCACTATTAGGATTTTTATTAAATTCAATATTTATTCTATCATTATTTTCTTGTTCGATAATATATTCTTTTTGTAGGTATTTTACATATGTATCATAGTTTACTTCCGCAAATAATAAATCAACCATATCACTTTGTTTAAATGTTTTATAGAAATATTTATAATATGTAAGTGTTTTATTCTTTTTATCTTCTACGAATGAATAGAATTTTTCAAGCTCTTCTTCACCACGAGATACAAGTCTTATTCCTTTATATTCACTTTCTTTCATATTTTTAACCATATTTTGATCTAAACTATTAAAATCATATGTAGGCAAATATATAACTGGAGTGTATTTAGGCAGTAATGACTCAAAATACAAATTATCTTTTAATTTATCATAACCAAGTTCTTTTAAGTTAGCAATTAATTCTTTATTTTTAGAATTAATTGTTTTACTTTTATTATCAAAATCTATAACTGAATATGTAATTTCAGGATTAATCTTAATGAAAGCAAATCCTCTTCTTAAAAAGAATTCTTTAACTTTACGAGTGAATGCTTTTAATAAATCAGTATTATAAAAATCTACTAAAAATCCACGAGGAGCGTACCCATATTTAATATTGGCACTTAATGTTTTATACAAAATAAGACTTGCAGCCACTAATATATCTTTATGATAAGCGCCTATGTACATAACTGAAAAATCACTATGTGACATAAGTTCTCCATATTCTTTTGTTTGAAAAAAGTTTTTAAGCACATGCTTACTTGCAAATTCACCAAATGTAGTAGCATTGATTTCTTCTATAGACATAAAAAAATTCACTCCTTTAAATTAATAATATTATAGCATATTTATTAAAAAAATTGTATAATTAATACATAGATAATTATAGGAGGATTAATAATGAGTAAAATAATAGATATTAAAGCTAGAGAAATATTGGATTCAAGAGGATATCCTACTGTAGAAGTAACTGTAAAAAGTGAAAGAGGAATAGGCATTGCATCAGTGCCTTCAGGAGCATCAACTGGTTCTCGTGAAGCATTAGAACTTCGTGATAATGATGAAAGATATTGTGGTAAAGGAGTATTAAAGGCTGTAAACAATGTAAACACAATAATTAAAGATGCTTTACTTGGTATGGATGTTACTCATCAAAAAGAAATTGATTATAAAATGATTGAGCTTGATGGGACACCAAATAAGAGTAAACTTGGTGCGAATGCGACACTTGGAGTTAGTCTTGCTTGTATAAAAGCAGCTGCTAGTGAAGCACATAAAGAATTATACGAATACTTAAATCCTAGAGAAAAAAGAATACCAAAATTAATGTTTAATATTATTAATGGTGGTATGCATGCTAAAAATAACTTAGATATTCAAGAGTTTATGATAGTTCCAAAAAGAGATTCTTTTAGGGAAGGACTTAGATGCGCTAGTGAAGTATTCCACGCTCTTAAAAAAATATTGGATAATGAAGGACATGAAACATCAGTCGGTGATGAAGGAGGATTTGCTCCAAATTTAGAAAGCAATCGTGCTGCATTATCATATATAATAAAAGCAATAGAAAGTGCAGGTTACATTCCTGGAAAAGATGTGTTTATCGCACTTGATATAGCTGCATCATCAATATATAATGAACAAAATAAAGCATATAAAATAGAAAATAGATTCTTAAGTAAAGAAGAATTATTAGATTATTATATGGACCTTGTTAAAAATTATCCAATTATATCAATTGAAGATCCTTATGATGAAAATGATTATGAGGGATTCAAATTAATCACAGAAAAACTTGGTAAGGGAATCAACATAGTTGGAGATGATTTGTTCGTAACAAATAAAAAAGAATTAGAACATGGTATTCAAAATGGACTATGCAACTCAATATTAATTAAGCCTAATCAAATAGGAACATTCTTTGAAACATTAGAAACAATTGTACTTGCTAAAAAGCATAATTACACATGTATTATGTCTCATAGAAGTGGAGAAACAACAGATACATTTATTATAGATGCTGCAGTTGCATTAAATATACCATTCGTAAAAACAGGTTCTGTTTCAAGGGGAGAAAGAATTTGCAAATTTAATAGACTTCTTGAAATAGAAGAACAAATTGAAAGCAAAAAAGCAAAATAATTACATAAATATTTGCATAATACTAATATTTATTGTATAATACAAAACACAAGGGAGAAATCAATATGGAAAAAGTATTATTAGTAATATCTGTTATATTAATAGTGATAGTTCTATTACAAAGTAATAAAGCTAGTGATGCTAGTCAAATAATAACAGGTGGAAATGCAATGTTACTTGGTAAATCAAAAGAAAGGGGTCTTGAAAAAGTAATAACAAGACTTACTTATGTTTTAGGATTTGCATTTATAGTAATATCATTTATCTTATCAATATAAAAAAATACATAAAAGTTCATATTTTCTTATGAACTTTTTAATTTATATGATAAAATGAAGGTGAGGTAGATATGAGAGATAAAATATTAAAAGTAATTGAAAAAAATAATAAGAGTTTAAATGCTATGGAAATTATGAATCAAATAATGGAAAATAGTACTATTAAAGATTATGAAGAACTTATGAGAGAACTTGAAAAGTTATGTAGAGAGGGTATATTAAGACAAACTCATCATAATGGTTATGTTAAAAATGAACTTCTAACAGGTACTCTTGATATGCATGAGAAAGGTAATGCACATTTATTAGTAAAAGATGGAGAAGATATTTTTATTGCTAAAAATAATATGAATGGTGCTACTGATAAAGATTTAGTACTTGTTGATTATACTAATAAAGATAAGACTGAAGGTAAAGTCATAAGAGTTCTAAAGAGATCACTTGGTAAAAGTATGGGTGAAATTGTTGATAACGATGGTAAATTAACTGTAAAGATACTTGACACTGAATTACCTTATGAAGTTGATGTTGACACAAGCGATTGTGATTTTACTTTGGTGGATGGATTAATCGTACACCTTGATTATGTAAAAGATATAAGTAGAGGTAGAGTCCTTGCTAAAATAGATTATCCAATAGGGCACAAAAATGCTCCAGGTAATGATACTGAAATAGCCATGATTGCTAGTGAATTCGGTGTTCATCTATTTATGCCAGAAGAAGTAAAAGAGCAAGCCAAGACATTTCCAAGCAGTTTAACTGAAGAAGAAATAAAAAAAGAAATATCAAAAGGTAGAGTTGATTTAAGAGGTGAAGCAACTACTACAATGGATGGTAAAGATACAAAAGATATTGATGATGCTGTACAAGATGAAATAAGTAAAAACGGAAACTATAAAGTAACAGTTGACATTGCTGATGTAAGTTATTATGTAAAGATGAATACACCAGTATGGAACTATGCAGAACTAAAAGGTAACTCTGATTATCTTGCTAATAAAGTAGGTCCAATGCTTCCAATAGAACTTTCGAATGGAATCTGTTCATTAAATCCAAATGAAGATAGATATGCTTTGACATGTGAAATGGAAATAGATCATGGTGGAAACATTGTTAATGAAAAAGTATACATTTCAGTTATAAAATCTAAAAAGAAAATGAATTATGATGCCGTACAAGATATCCTAGAAGATAAAGAAACTGAAGATACAAAGGATTATATTACGATAAAATATACAGTAAAGCCAAATGAAATAATAGATGATATCGCATTCAAAAATGGAATCACAAGAGAAAGATTACTAGAATACAATAGCATTGAAGATATAAAACCAGGTAATGAAATAAATTTACCTATAAGAGATATTATCAAATTGATGTATGTTATCTCTAAAATAATGGATAATAAACTTCATAAATTAGGTAAAATTGATTTTGAAAATACAAGTGAAAAGAAACAAATATTTGATGAAAATGACAAATTAATTGATATAGTTCCAAGAGTTCAAAGACCTGCTGAATCAATAATAGAAAATCATATGATTTATGCGAATGTTGGATTTACTAGATTCACATGCAATGCATTATCACAAATAATACCAAATATGGTACCATTTGTATTTAGAATTCACGAAGATCCAAATCCTAAAAAGATAGAAGATTTTATGAAAATGTTATCAGTATTTGGAGTAAATTATCCTAAAAAGATAAATCCAGAAAATGTAAGTAGTAAGGATATTCAAGAATTATTAGAATATTTAAAAGATAAAGAACATTATAAAGTATTTAGTAAAAAACTACTTAGAAGTATGCAAAAGGCAAGATATTCACCAGAACCTAAAGGTCATTTTGGACTTGGTCTAAAAGCACATGATAGAGATTATACACACTTTACTTCTCCTATTAGAAGAATGTGTGACTTACTTGTTCATACAATATTTAGAGTATTCATTATTGAAAAAGATACTAGTCCTGAAAATATTAGTTTCTGGGCTTCATATCTAACAGAAGTATGCGACCATATTTCAGAATGTGAAAGAACAAGTGCTGATTGTGAATACGCAACTGATGACTATTATGATGCAGTTTATATGCAAGATAGAATTGGTAAAACATTTGAAGCAACACTTGATGGACCAATGCCTTCATCTTTCTTTGCTCAAACAAATGATAAATTTATAGATGGAAAAGTAGAATGGATGATAAGTGAAGATGATTCAAAAGAATTAGAAAGCCTTACTGATCCAAATGAAATACAACAATTCATAGAACTACACAAAAAACCATTCATGTACGAATACAATGATTCTCTTTACGGATACACTAAAAAAGGTAGAGTTGTCTATAGATATGGCGATCAAATCATAGTTCAATGTATAGGAAGCGACCCTGCCAAAAGAGAAATAGATTTCGCTTTAGTAAAAAAAATAACAAATGGAAATAATAAATAGAAAAGCACATTATGATTATTTCATAAAAGATACATATGAAGCAGGTATAGAGTTAAAAGGTACTGAAATAAAGTCCTTAAGAAAAGGAAATGCCAACATAAACGATTCATATGCAAGAATAAAAAACAATGAAGTATATCTTACAAATATGTTTATCGCAAAATATGAAGAGGGTAACATATTTAATCATGATGAAAGACGTGAAAGAAAACTATTACTTCATAAAAACGAAATAATTAAAATTAATAATGAAATCACATTAAAAAAATATACTTTAATACCACTTAAAATATATTTTAAAAAAGGAAAAGCTAAAGTAGAAATAGGCATTTGTCAAGGTAAGAAACTATACGATAAAAGAGAATCTATAAAGGAAAAAGATATCAAAAGACATGAATATTTAGAATATTAAAATAATATAATATTCTAGGTGAATATATGAAAAGAGTTCCTGAAATCTTTGTTAACAAAATAAATAAAAATATAAGTAATAATAAAGAAGTATATTACTCTTATAGTGATAAAAATGTTTATGAAGAAGAAATAATTCCAAATGAATATGATTTACAGCAAAAGATAAATAAATTATTTAAATCGAATGACTTTATTTATAAAAAGAAATTCAAAATTAAAACAAAAGATTATGAAAGAGAATATACTATAATATCAAAAAGTTATGATTATTTACTTTGTATTGATGGAACTAAAATATATATTAAAGATATAATTGATATAAAATAATTAAAAACACTTGAAAGTAATTAGTATTTATGATAATATTTAATTACACAAACGGTGTTTTTTTTTGGAGGGATTTGAAATGAAAAAAATAAAAAGTTTCTTTAAAGGCGTTAAAAAAGAATCAAAAGCTGTAAGATGGCCAGATGGTAAAGCATTAGTTAAATATTCTTGTATAACAATCGTAATGCTTGTATTCTTTGGATTATTCTTTTATGGGCTTGATGCATTATTCGCAGTAATAAGGGGGCTATTCTAATGGAAGAAAAGAAATTATGGTATGTTGTTAATGCATACAGCGGACATGAACAAAAAGTTAAAGATTATTTAGAATCAAGACGTGAAAGTATGGGAATGGAAAATAACATATTTAGAGTTATTATTCCAGAAAGAACTGAAATTGAAGTTAAAGATGGAGTTAAAAAAGAAAAAGTACGTAAAATGTTTCCAGGATATGTTTTAATCGAAATGATTATGAGTGATGAAGCATGGTATGTAGTTCGTAATACTCCAGGAGTAACAGGATTTATAGGTTCATCAGGAAAAGGTGCTAAACCAATTCCACTTTCACCAGAAGAAGTTAAGAAATTTATTGCTGATGAAGAAGAAATGACTAAACCAATTAATTCAAATGTTGAAGTAGGAGACACTGTAACAATTATAGATGGTCCATTCAAAGGAATGTATGGTAAGATTGAAAGTGAAGATAAAGAAAATGAAAAACTTACTGTACTTATTGATTTATTCGGACAAGAAACTCCAGTTGAAGTTGATTTACTTCAAGTGTCAAAAATGTAAAAAGATTACCAAAAGTAATCTTTTTTTGATATAATGTTTTTAAGAGGTGAAATATGAAAAAAATAAAAGTATTATTGCTAACATTTGCATTAGTTTTGCTTGCGGGTTGTGGTAAAAGTTTAACAAACAAATCAACTGGAGATACTATGAAAATTTCATTAGATGTTGATACTTCAAGTAATTATGTTTGGTCATATTCAATAATGGATTCAAATGTTATTGATTTAAAATCAGAAGAATTTTTAACACCAGCTGATGATGAAACATTAGATGGTGATGCACAAGTATTAACATTTAAGGCATTTAATGAGGGAGAATCAGAAATAATATTAAGCTATATGAATAATGATAGTGGTAAAACTAAATATGATATAACTTATGTTATTACAGTTGATGCTAATAAGAATATCAAAGTAAAAGAGAAATCAGGAAAATATAGTAAGAAATTACCAAATCCAGTAATATATACAGAATCTAATGATGAAAAGTAATGTATATAAATTAACTGAGATTGATGATGAAATAATTGATTTATATATCGAATGTTTCAAAAAAGATAAAATATTTACTTCTAGAGATAAAAATATTATAAAAGATAGAGAATTAATCACAAAACTATTTAATTACTATATAAAATATGGAACACTTCTTTATACAAAAAGATATAGTAAGAAAATATCTTTTCTATGCACATTAAAAATGAATGAAGTATTAGAAGATATGGAAGCAGTAAAATTAATTTTTGATAAAGAAAAGTATCCAGAAATTAATAAATACATTAGTAAAATAGATAAAAATTCAAATTATATAGTACTTGTAGGTGTAAATAAAAATTTTAGAAAAAGAGGTCTTGCTAAAAAATTAGTGAGAACTTATTTACATTACTATAATAAGAAAGATTTAGTTTTTACTGATATTGATAATAAGTATAGTTTAAAAATATTTAAATCATTAAATTTTAGTGTAAAAGAAGTAGACAAAAATTACTTTATCGCAGAAAAATATAAATTGAGTTGACATATAAAGTTTTATAAAGTAAACTTTTAAAAGTAA
>OCMB01000072.1_pt1 | contig 24658 bp, 24 predicted proteins | sample 1496101 | NCBI WGS metagenome assembly OCMB01 (sample SAMN01760949, study PRJEB22395) | human gut metagenome | reverse complement strand
AATATATTTATAAAAGTATACTATTTTATTCCACAAGAGTCCACAAAAAAAGATTTAGTTTTTCTTTTCTAAATCTTTATAAGCAACTTTACCTACTGCTGTTTTAGGAAGACTAGTTCTAAATTCATATTCACTAGGTCTTGCATATTTAGCAATATTATCATAACAATATTTTCTTATTTGTTCTCTTGTTTGCATATTATCTTCAACATCTTTTTTAAGAACAATTACTGCTTTAGGAGTTTGACTCTTTATTTTATGTGGTATTCCAATTACTGTGCATGAATCAACTAATTTACATTTATTAATTATTTCTTCAAGTTCTATAGGATAAATGTTATATCCATTTGAAATAATCATTCTTTTCATTCTTGATGTATAGAATATAAATCCATCTTTATCCATATATCCAAGATCGCCTGTGTGAAGCCATATCTTACCATCATGATGTTCTACTAAAGTATCTTTTGTTTCTTTGCTTTCATTAATATATCCCATCATAAGAGTTGGTCCATTAATACATATTTCACCAACGTCTCCTGTTGATTTTTCTATATCACTATTAGGTTCAAATATTTTAACTATCATATCTGGATTAGGTATTCCAAGAGTACCTTTTCTAACATCTTTTTCATCAATAGCTGCAGTACAACAACAAAATCCACATGCTTCAGAAAGACCATAACCAACTTTAACAACTGCTTCGCTTCCATGGTCTTTTAAATATTTTTCAAAATTCTTTTTAAGTTCAGGTGATAAATAATCTCCACCTACAACTACAACTTTAATGTCTTTAAAAGCATTCATGCCAGGGTCATTTCCATCAATAGACATCTTTAATAGAGAAGGTACTGCTGGATAAACACTTGGTTTATATTTCTTTAACTCCTTATTAATTTTTTTAGTATTAAGTTGTGGTACTATTATACATTTCATTCCATTAACTAAACATGTATGAGTACAAAGAGCAAGACCAAATACATGGAATATAGGTAGTGCTGATAATACTGAATATCCAGGACTAATATATTTACATACTGATGCTGTTTGAAGTGCCATAGCATTAAAGTTAGCATTAGAAATAATTATTCCTTTTGGTTTACCAGTAGTTCCACCACTATATATTATAGCGGCAGGACTATTTGCATCTCTTTTAACATACACATCATCACTAGTCGCATAATTTAGAAATTCTTTCCATGTAATCATACCTTCTTCAAGACTCATATTTATTGCCGATTTAATATTATATAATGTCTTTAATATTGTACCTAAACTTTCACTAGTTGGCACCATTATAAAATGTTTAACTTTGATATATCTTGCTTTAGGCATTGCAACATCACTGCAAAATATAATAGAACTATTTGTTTCATGTAGTGCTCTTTCAATATCTTGCGTAGAAGAAAGAGGGTGTATGATATTTGCTATTGCTCCAATCTTGTTAATCGCATATATTAATGCAAAACTTTCTGGAGTATTAGGCATACATATCGTAACACATTCATTTTCTACAATATTAAATTCTTTTAAAGCAGAAGCAACTCTATCTATCTTTTTCATAAAAGATTTAAATGTAACTTCATTACCATAATAAGAATATGCACTTCTTTTTTCATTTTTTGAAGCAGTATCCTTTAAATAATCATACATACTTCCATTAAAATAATTTAAACTTTCTGGAACATCACCATAGTATTTAAGCCATGGCTTTTCTTTGTTTATAGGTTTTTCATTTTTAATAAAACTAATTAATTTATTAATATAATCATTTACTTTTCCCATTACTTTTTCCTTTCATATTTATTATATACACTTTAATTGTAACATATTAAAATTAAAATGTTAAATCTATTAAGTTATTTAACAAAGTAAAAAAGTGAAATTTTTATGAAATTAAGTAATACTCTTCAGTATATGGAATAAATTTTCTTGAAGAAACATCTACATTCCATCTAAGTAAACATATTTGCATTTCATTATCATATAATCTCATACTTTTTTCTGAATATAATGCTTTCTTAGGACCATCAAAAACTCTATTAGCACACCTACATATGTATTCTAATCTATTCATAAATTCAAAATATAGCCAATTATTTTCATTTTCTTGTGCTAAATATATTATTTCTTTGCTTGCATTATATGTTTTTAAAAGTTTTGAATAAGATAAAAATATTGCCTCATCTATTATTACGATAGTTTCAGAAATTAAAAGTGTTTTCTTATTATCATTATCAGGACTATACATATAATTTTCTATATTTTTAAAGATATATTCTTTCTTATTTTTACCAATTATATAATGTCTATCAATAATTTTTTTACTATACTTTTCTTTTTTAGAATTTAAAATTTCACTTTCAAATTTTATAAATTCATATATTTCATCATTAGTATAACCACAAAATAGCATTCTATTTTTTATTTCATTTAAATATTTATTTTCATAAATAGTATAATATAAGTAAAGTAAATCAGACAACAACATTTCTTTCATATAATTAAAATTCATAATATCACCAATTAAATATATACTATCATTAATAATTTTAGAGTGTCAATATATTATGTGAGTGTTGATGTTTTGTTGATAACAAACAATATAATTTGATACAATAAAGTGGGTGAAATATTTATGAAAAAGATTATTATGTTTAGTGGAATTGATAAAGAAAAAGGGTTTACACTTGATCAAACTAAAGAATTAACTAGAATTATTGAAACTGGCAAATCTATAGTATTCATTGCTTCATCTTTTGATACTTTTGAAAAAAATGATTATTTTATAAATAGACTTATAGGTTTCTTTAAAGATATAGGTATTAGATTTAACAAAATTAATATTATTGATAACAGGATATCTAAAGAAGAAGCAAAAGATATTGTTAAAAATAGTGATATTGTGTTTATAGTAGGTGGGGATCCTAAAAAGGAAATGGATTCTATTAATGAATATGGTTTATCTAATATATTAAAAGATAGAGATGGTATAACTATTGGAGTTTCCGCTGGTAGTATAAATATGGCTAAAGATGCAATATATATGGATGAAGATGAACATAAAACAATTATTAAATATAAAGGAATAGGTCTTACTGATATATGTATATATCCACACATGGATTTTAATAATATAGATTACTTAAAAGAGATGTTTGAAGTGAGTAAAGAACAAAAGATAACTGGACTTCCTAATGAATCATTTATTGTTATTGAAGATGGTAATGTTAAATATATAAATGAACATTATAATTTTGAAAATGAAACTATAGATTATAAAGGAGTAGACGCCCCAAAAATAAATCATGTTGGTACTATAGAACTTGAAACAGATAGACTTATTTTAAGAAAAACTACTATGGAGGATTATGAAGAAGCATTTTATTTACAATTGAATCCTAAAATAAGAAAGTTTTTAGGTGAAACTAAACTTGGCAATAATTTAGAAAAGAGTATGAAATATTTTAATGAATCTATGTATGATGATATAGAATATTATAGATGGAGTATTGTAAGAAAAGAAGATAATAAATTTCTAGGTACTATATATTTAAATCTTCATAGTGATAAAGCTAGAACTGCTGGTATAGATTACTGGATTAGAGAAGATGCGTGGGGACATGGTTACACTACTGAAGCAGCAAAAAAAATAATGGAATTTGCATTTTTAACATTAGATCTTAATAGAATTGAATCATGCGGTGCTAAAGATAATGTTGGAACATGGAAGATAATGGAAAATATAGGACTTAAATATGAAGGTACAAGGGAAAAATCATATTTCTATTATTATGGTGGTATTCAAGATATGAAAGAATATGGGCTTACTAAAGAGGAATATTTAGAGAGAAAATAATGCATTTTAAAAGAGGTTACAATGTGTGACCTCTTTTGTTATCTTTGATATTTTCTGCTTTGCTTGCTATGTTTTCATCAGTATATTCTTTTGAATCTTTTTCTATACAGTCATATGTAAGACCATTTTTAGTAAGTATAGCATCAGCTTTATCGAGTTCATTTAATGAAATTTTCTTAAATAATAGACCTAATCCAATTGTTGCTAAACAAGCTATATTAACAGTAGTTCCAAATCCATCTGGTGCCATTATAGAACAACCAAATATAGAACCACTTATTATAGAAGCTAAACTTGAACCTTGATATAGTTTAATATAAAAATCTTTCTTCTTTCTTATTTCTTTTTTAAGTTTTTCAATATCAGTTTTCTTTTCTTTAGCAATTATTGTATTTGGATATTCATTCATAATTTACCTTCTTATAGAGAATGACTAGTAGTTTTTTCTTTTTTATTTGCTTTGATTGTTTCAACTAAGTTACTAAGTCTTATTTCTTCATCTTCAGTCATTAACTTACTTGCCTTACTATATGTACTACTTCCATTTGTTAAAACTGCTTTTGATTCTTCAAAACCTGTTTTACCAACTGATTTCATTATAAGACCAACACCTAAAGTAACAGCACTCACTATTTCAATAAGTGGACCTTCAAAATCAAATGGTGAAAGAAGTGATCCTATAAGTATAGGAGTAGAAGTAGAAGATAAATCTTTTCCAATTTTATATATTTTAGAATAAAATTGTTCCTTCTTAGCTGCTTTTGCTTTCATATCGTTAATAGTATTTTTATTTTCTTTAATTACTAAAGTATTAGGATATTCATTCATTATTTTCCCCCTCCAATAAAGATTCCTTAAATGATTCATAGAACTTTAATACTAGTTCTTTTTCTTCATCTTTTATTGATACAAGATTTTCAATACCATCTATATTTTCGATTTCATAAATCATTACTAATGCATCTTCACTAGATTTATCATCATCATAAGAACATAAAATGTACTTTTTATCTAAGTCTGGTATTTCAAATCCGCCAATAACATCAACATCAATTTCTTTTCCGTTAATAATTTTTTTCATATGCTCTCCTTTAGTTTATAATAACATATAATAATATAAAATCAAAATAAAAATGTAAAACTTTACATAATATGGTATAATATTAAACATGAAAAAGAGTTATATTAAAATGAATAATAATGATAATTATCTATCTCTTGGTAATATTATTAATACTATTAAGAAAGTATCTAGTAATAAGAATGCTATGCAGATAGAAGTTTTTTCATGTATATTTGGTATTAATAATGTAAGTGTAACTACTGTTAATAATTATTGTATTGGATATAGACCTATAGGTATAGAATATAAGAAAATATATAAAGATTTAAAAGATGGAAATAGAGAATTATATATACCGATTATATTACAAATATTAAGTATATTGGATGATAAAGTTTATATATTAAATAATGAATCTCTTAGCATAATTAATAATAGTAACAAACTTAAAGAAGTAATCAGTGATTTACTTGTAATTGCGTATAATGATGAACATATAAGTAATGAAAGAATAGAAAATATAAAGAATAATGATTCATTTAATCAGATGATTGAATTATTAAATTATGCTGTTCTTGAAAATACACAGCCTGTTTATACACAAGATATTAACATTAAAATTAATAAGGAAGAACTTAATGATTATTTGAAAGTTAAACTTTATTTTGGAGAAAGCTATATTAATTCATTAATTGAGTTATCAAGGAAAAATAATATGTATGCTTGTGCTGAACTTGGTGCTTTAGAATTTGATGGACTTATTAGTGGACAGAAAAATTATGAAAAGTCGTATGAATATTATATGCTTTCTGCGAATAAAGGACATCCTAAAGGGTGTTGGATGGTTGCTAATCTAATGCTTACAGGAAGAGTTAAATTTGATTTTGATACTATGTGGAAATATTTAAATAAGTCTATTGAACTTGGTAGTATTGCTGGATATAATACTCTTGGATTATGTTATTTAAGAGGTATAAATAAAGATAATATTAAAGATAGAGAGATTGCTAAAAGATATTTTTTAATCGCTAGTGAGCATGGATATGCTTATGCTTTTAATAATCTTGGTAAGATATATGAAAGTGAAGGTAAAAGTGATATAGCATTAAATTATTACTTAATAAGTGCTGATTTAAATGAAAGTTGGGCTCTTAATAAAGTAGGAGAACATTATAGAAAAATAGGTGATTTAAAAAGAGCATTCATATATTATAGTAAAGCAATAGAGTGTCCTCTTAGTGAAAGATGTAAGTATGCATATTATAATCTTGCTAAATACTATTATGAAAATGGAAATAAAGAATTGAATATAGAAAAAGATATAGATAAGGCAAAAGAGTATTATAAAATTTTTGATACAAAAGAGTAAAAATATCTATTCTTTTTTTTATTTTTTTGGTATCCTTATAATAGTGAGGTAGGATATGAAAGAAGGTTTTGATAATAAGAAATATGTAAAAATACAAAGTGCTAAAATTAGAGAGAGATTTAAACTATTTGATAAGTTATATTTAGAAATAGGTGGTAAATTATTTGATGATAGTCATGCAGCTAGAATACTTCCTGGATTTAAAAATGATGCTAAAATAAGCATGTTTAAAGAACTTAAGAATGATTTGGAAATAATATTTTGTATTAATGCAGGTGATATTGAGAAAAATAAGACTAGGGGAGAATATGGTATTACATATGATACTGAATTATTAAGATTAATTAATAATTCTAAAAAGATGGGATTTTCTGTTAATTCTGTTGTAATAACATTATATAGAAATCAAGTGAGTGTTGATAAATTTATTAAGAAATTAAATCGTATGGGAATTAAGACATATATTCATACATTTACTAAAGGTTATCCAACAGATGTTGATACTATTGTAAGTGATGAGGGGTATGGAGCAAATCCTTATATAGAAACAACTAAGCCATTAATACTTGTTAATGCTCCTGGACCTGGTAGTGGTAAACTTGCTACATGTTTATCTCAAATATATCATGAACATAAAAGAGGAAAGAATGCAGGATATGCTAAATTTGAAACATTCCCAGTGTGGAACTTACCTTTAAAACATCCAGTTAATCTTGCATATGAAGCAGCTACAGCTGATCTTAAAGATGTTAATATGATTGATCCATTTCATCTTGAAGCATATGGTGAAACAGCTGTAAATTATAATAGAGATATAGAGATGTTTCCTGTACTTAAAAGTATATTAAATAAAGTATCTAATACAGATATATATAAATCTCCAACTGATATGGGAGTTAATATGATAGGATTCTGTATTAAAGATAATGATATTATAGAAGAAGCATCTAAGAAAGAAATAGTAAGAAGATATTATAATGAAATGAATAATTATAAACTTGGTCTTACTGATGAAGATTCTTATATGAAAGTTAAGTTACTTATGAATGAACTTAATATTGATGAAACATATTTAGACGTGATAGAACCGGCTTTAAAGAAAAGTGAACAAGAAGGTAAGCCTGTTATATCATTAAAAATAAATAAGAAAAAGATAATAACTGGTAAACAAACTGATATATTAAGTCCAGCAAGTAGTTTAATATTAAATGCTATAAAAGAATTAAATAAGATACCTGATGATATGTTGTTATTATCACCTAAAGTATTAGAGCCAATGCTTAAAATGAAAAAGGAACTTAATAATAATGAGATTAGACTTCAACTTCCTGAAGTATTAACAGCACTTAGTATTTGCTCTGCAACTAATCCTATTCTTGAAAAAGCATTAAATAGTTTAAAAAAATTAAAATATTGTGAAGCACATGCGACTTATATTGTAACTAATGGTGATAAAAAAACACTTAAAAGTTTACAAATAAATTTAACATGTGAACCAAAATATATAAATGAAATATAGAGGAGAGATTATGAAAAAAGAAACTAAAATATTAATTATAAGTATAGTAGTAGTATTACTAGTTGTTGTACTTGTATTCGTATTACTAAATAAAAAAACTGTAAGTGATACAAAAACTAGTAGTGATGCAAAAAATATGTTAAAACAAATTACTAAAAGTAAAGATTTACCTGATACTAATATAGTGAATGTTAATGTTAATAGTATAGAAGAGGTTACTTCATTTACTGGTTTAAAATCTAATGATAATATCGAATGGATTGTTGCGAGCGAACCAATGATGTCATCACAAGCATTTTCAGCTGTTGCTATAAAAGTTAAAGATGGTAGTAATGTTGATACAATAAAACAAGAAATATTTAATAATGTTGATATGAGTAAATGGATATGTGTAACAGCAGAAAAACTATATTTAACTAATAATGGAAACGTAATATTCTTTGTTATGTCTGATGCTGATTGGGCTAAAACAGTATATGATAATTTTAAAAATTATGTTAATAATGATATTGGTAAAGAACTAGAAAAAACAGGTAATTAAAGTTGTTAGATATGTCGCATAAATAAGCACCTTAATGGTGCTTTAATTTTAAAAATAAGAGAATTTAAGGAGAAAGATATGGTATTTACAAGTATTAATTTTTTATATTATTTTTTACCAACAGTATTAATTCTATATTTCATAGTACCTAAAAAGTATAAGAATTTATTGTTACTTATTTCATCATTATTATTTTATTTTTATGGTGAACCTAAGTATATAATATTAATGATTATTGAAATAGTACTAGCATACTTTGAAGCAAGGTTAATAGAAAAATATAAAAGTAAAGAGATATTTATATTTAGCATATTTATTCATGTATTATTACTATGCATTTTTAAATATACTAACTTTTTAATAACAAATATAAATGGTATCTTTAATACAAATATATCATTATTAAATATTGTTTTACCTATTGGTATATCATTTTACACTTTTCAAATCATTAGTTATTTAGTAGATGTTTATAAAGAAAAAGTAAAAGCTCAAAAGAATTTTATTTCTCTTGCGACTTATGTTTCATTGTTTCCACAGTTAATTGCAGGACCAATTGTTAGGTATGAAACTATAAATGATGAACTTGATAATAGAAAACAAACATTTAATGATTTTAGTAGTGGTATAAGTAGATTTATAATAGGTCTTTCTAAAAAGGTGTTAATTGCGAATATACTTGGTGAATTATGTAATATATTTATTTTAAGTAATGAAAAGACAGTACTATTTTATTGGATATATGGTATTAGTTATTCACTTCAAATATATTTTGATTTTTCAGCATATTCAGATATGGCTATTGGTCTTGGTAGAATGTTTGGCTTTCATTTTATGGAAAACTTTGATTATCCATATATATCAAAAAGTATTACTGAATTTTGGAGACGTTGGCATATATCTTTAAGTTCATGGTTTAAAGATTATGTTTATATACCACTTGGGGGAAGTAGAGAAGGTACATTTAAACTTATAAGGAATATTTTAATAGTGTGGTTACTTACTGGATTATGGCATGGTTCAGAATGGACATTTGTTATCTGGGGAATGTTTATTGGAATACTACTTGTAATAGAAAAATTATTGTTAAATAAATATATAGAGAAACTTCCATCTATAGTAAGACGAATATATACACTATTTATCATAATGATAAGTTTCATTATATTTAGTGGTTCAAATATAAATGAATCATTTAATAATATAGTAGGACTATTTAATTTTAGTAATCCATTTATAAATAAGTTTACAATACATTATTTAAAAGATTATGGACTTGTACTTATAATTGCTATATTTTTATCAACACCAATACTTAAAAATACAATTATTAAATTAAAAGAGAATAAAAAAATCAATAATATAATTAATATATTAGATATAATTGTATTATTGATATTACTAGTAATTGTGACATCATATTTAATAGATAGTTCATATAATCCATTTTTATATTTTAGATTTTAAGGAGGAAGGATGAATAATAAGGTTAAAAATATTGCTTTGAGTATAATATTTATTACATTCTTATTTACTTTTATGATTGTAAATATAGTGAAAAAAGATGATGATATATCGTATAGTGAAAGAAGGAAATTAGAGAAAGTGCCAAAAATTACATACGATTCAGTTATAAATGGTACATATTTTAGTAAATTAGATAAATATACCACTGATCAATTTATATGGAGAGATAACTTTCGTAAGATTAAAATTGATATAGATTTACTTACTAAAAATAATTATAATAAACTATATTTATATAATGATTATATTATTGAAGAAACATATCCATTAAATAAAGAATCAGTTATTAATGTAACAAATAAGATTAATGATATAAAAAGAGCTTATTTAAATGAAACAAATAATATATATTATAGTATTGTTCCTGATAAAAATTATTTTGTAAATGATGATAATTTAAAATTAGATTATGATGAACTTAAGAATATTATGAATAGTAATTTAGATATAAAATACATTGATATATTTAATGAGTTATCTTTAGAAGATTATTATAAGACTGATACTCACTGGAGAGAAGAAAGACTTTCTAAAGTAGTAAATAAATTGTCTAAAGAAATGAATTTCAATATTACTAATAATTATAGTTTCAAAAGAATAAGTGATTTTAATGGAACATATTCTAGTAGAATAGTTAGAAAAGATATTAAAGATGAAATATATATACTAGATAATGTTAATGATATAAATGTTTATAATTATGAAACTAATGGTTATGAGAAAGTATATGATTTAATAAAGTTAAATTCTCTTGATAAATATAATGTATATTTGAGTGGTTCTGTGTCTTTATTAAAGATAGAATCAATGAATACAGATTCAACTAAAGATTTAATAGTATTTAGAGATTCATATGGAAGTAGTTTAATTCCACTTATGATGAATGGTTATAAAAATATAACTGTTGTCGATACAAGATATATTAGTCCAAGTATGCTTTCTAATTATATTGATTTTAATAATAAAGATATATTATTTTTATATAGTACACTTTTAATAAATGATAGTTTTACATTGAAATAGATAGAAATATCTATTTTTTTTAATAATTTTTTGTATGAAAAAAGGGTTATTCTAACCCTCTAACTATTTCTTTAAATTCATCTCCACGATCTTCAAACTTAGCATATTGATCCCAAGAAGCAGATGCTGGACTAAGCAATATTACATCACCAGAAACACTATTTTCATTAGCAAGTAATGTTGCTTCTTTTAAATTATTAACAACGAAACATTTTACATTCATTTCATCCATTTCTTCTTTGATTCTATTTTTATTTTCACCATAGCATATAACTAATTTAGTATTTTTTAAATAATCTTTAAGCTCATAGAAACTTTGATGTCTTTCAAGACCACCTAATATTAATACTGTTGGTTTTTTAAATGCATTAAGTGCGATTTGAGTAGATGTTATGTTAGTTGCTTTTGAATCGTTATAGAAATCTTTTCCATTAAATGTTCTTACATATTCTATTCTGTGAGCAACACCGCTAAATTCTTTAATAACAGGTACCATCACATCATTAGAAATACCAAGTTCTTTAGCTATCATAATAGCACACATAATATTTTCATAATTATGATTACCTTGTAATTTGATATCTCTTGTATCAATTATTTCTTCATCATAATAATAAATTTTATTATCTTTTAGATAAGCACCATCAATTACTTCTTTACTTGTAAAATACTTTTTAGTACTTTTTATATTTTTAGTAATTCTATACGCATCTTCGTTCCCTTTATTAATAATAGCAATATTCTTACTTGTATGATTTTGGAATATACGAAGTTTATTTTCATTATAATATTCACGAGTGCCAAACATATCAAGGTGTGCTTCATAAATATTAGTAAGTACTGCTATATCTGGATTGAAATCATAAAAATCATGTAATTGAGGAACTCCAATTTCCATAACTAAATAATCATTTTCTTTAATATTTGGTAACACTTCACATAAAGGGAATCCAATATTACCAGCAAGGTGTGTTCTACCAGGAAATGCATGACTTACTATTTCATAAGTAAGAGATGTAGTAGTAGTTTTACCATTAGTACCAGTAATAGCAATTAATTTAACTCCTTTTGGTAATAAGTGATAAGCCATTTCTATTTCATTAATAACTTTAATATTATGCTCACTTGCATATTTTAAATACTTATGATCAAATTTTATTCCTGGATTCTTAATTATATAATCAAATGATTCATCAAGAATATCATCAGGATGACTACCAAGTATAACTTTAACACCTAAGTCTTCAAGTTCTTTAATATGATTTTCATCTTGATTTGCATTCATATCGTTAAGAACAATTGTATTATTTCTTTTAGCAAGTATTTTAGCAGCATGATAACCACTTCTTGCCATACCTAATATAAATATTTTTTTATTTTCAAACATATTACATGCCTCCATATTAATTATACTACTAAAAATAATTTATTTTTCTAATTTAACATATACTTTACAAATAAAAACTAATTATTTATTACCTGTAATTAGTCTTTTTGTAGTATTTTTTATTGTAATAGCGCTCTTTTTAATGATTGGTTTAACATTAGGAAATGCCATAAATAATCTTTTAACAAGAGGATTACTTTTTATTACTTCACGTACTTTTTTAGTTATTTCATTAGTGTTATCTGGATTTTTGAATTTAAGTGACATATTTTTAACTTTAAATATTACTTTAAATGATACAATTAAGTCTATAATAAATATTGTTATCAATGTATAAAATATTATATTAAGGGTTGTTTCATTTAAATTGGAATAAATATTGTATAAGAAATTATTTAAGTATTTTATAAGTATAAATCCAAGTATACCAAATCCTAAACAATTAATTAAACAAATTCTTCCGTTTAAATTATATTTATAGTCACTATAATCCCACCATCTAGCATGAAATGCTTTTTCCATTATATAACTTGTTAGGTATTCACCAATACTTGCGATTAATATTGAGGACGTGAACAATGTAATAGGATTCTTTACTGAATGAAGTAAAAGTACCATAACTATTGCGCAACATCCATATATAGGAATATAGGGACCTATTAAAAATCCTCTATTGACTATCTTTTTGTTTACTTTAAATCTATCTATTATTTCAATTATCCATCCAATAAAGGAATATGTTATAAATAATAGAAAATATATTTTAAATTCTCTCATTTTTTAACCTTTCTTTTAATACCAATATATTTAGGCCATTCTTTAGGATGCTTAAATACATTTAATGAGCATTTTTTATCCATAAGAGTTACTACCCATGTTTCTTTATATTTAGGTGGAGTTATATTAAGAGGGAACATGTGTCTTAATATAATATTTTCAACTCTATCATTAATAAGATGTGGGAAGTGCTTTCTAGAGTTTTCAAGAGCCTCTCTTGCATGAACAAATCCGTGTTGCTTAAAGAAACTTCTTTTCTCTTTAGAGTCTTGCCATGGTTTATAATAAAAATCATGAAGAATAGCTCCAATAGAAATATCTCTCTTATTAAGATTATGCTTTTTAGCAAATAAATAAGAACAATAAGCAACCTTTAAAGAATGATCATATACTGATTCATTAACATGATGATTATAGTTTTTTCTCTTTAAAAATTCTTTATTGTTTAATATTTCATCTATATAATTTAAAAATTCTTTATCATACTTCATAAACATTTCACAAAATAATTATAGCAAACATATATATATTTTTATTATTAAATTGAAAAATAGTGTAAACTTTTTCTTGAAGAAGCAATTATTTAGTAGAAAATTGTTATAATAAAGATAGAATTAGTAAGAAAGGGATGGCAATATGAAAGTATATTTTACAGACAAAATAACAAGTGAAAGTTTATTAAATATTTATAAGAAATTAGGTATTGAATTAAAAGGAAAAGTGGCTGTTAAAGTTCATAGTGGAGAAGAAGGTAATCAAAATTACTTGAAGCCACTATTTTATAAAGATTTAATTGATTATGTTAATGGAACTGTTGTTGAATGTAATACAGCATATAATGGTGAAAGAAATACTAGTGAAAAACATTTAAAATTATTAGATAAACATGAATGGACTAAATACTATAATGTTGATTTGTTAGATGAAACTGATGAGGTGGCATTGGAAGTAAAAAATCCTAAATATATAAAAGAAAATTATGTTGGTAAAAATATAGAAAATTATGATTCTATGTTAGTTTTATCACATTTTAAAGGCCATCCGATGGGAGGATATGGTGGTGCACTTAAAAATATATCAATTGGACTAGCATCATCACATGGTAAAGCAAATATTCATGGTGCAGGTAAACCAGATGAAATGCGGACTGCAGATCATAATTCGTTTTTAGAAAGTATGGCTGAAGCTGCTAAAACAATAATTGATTATGAAAAAGGTAACATGGTATTTATTAATGTAATGGCTAATATGTCAGTTGATTGTGATTGCTGTGCTAAAGCTGAAGATCCATGTATGAAAGATATAGGAATACTTGCATCAACTGACCCAGTTGCAATTGATCAAGCGTGTATTGATTTAGTTTACAATAGTAATGATCCAGGCAAAGATCATTTAATTGAAAGAATAGAATCAAGAAATGGTATACATACAATAGAGTATGCTGAAAATATAAGAGTAGGAACAAGAAAATACGAACTTGTAAAAATAGATTAGGAGTTTTAATATGAATGGAAAATTAACATATATATTTGGTCATAAGAATCCAGATACTGATTCTATATGCGGAGCAATATCACTATCATACTTAAAAAACAAATTAGGTATGAATACAATACCATCAGCACTTGGTAACTTAAATAGTGAAACTAAATATGCTCTTGATTATTTTAAAGCTAAAGAACCATTTCATCTTAATGATGTAAAACTTCAAATTAAAGATGTAGCTTATCATAAAAATTGCTTTATTGATAAAAATGTACCTATAAAAGATGCTTTTGACTATATGAATAAATATTCTCTTACTGGTATACCAGTTGTAGAAAATAAAAATAAATATTATGGATATGTATCACTTAAAGAAGTTGCTAAAGAAATAATAACAGGTGATTTTCATAAAATAAATACATCATATGGTAATTTAATTAGTACATTAAATGGTGAAAAAATATTTAAATTTGATAAAGAAATAACTGGTAATGTTTTGGTAGCGGCTTATGCTAAAGAAACATTTTTAGAGAAAGTAGAACTTGATAATACATATATTGTTGTAGTTGGAGATAGAAAAACTATATTAGATTACGCGATTAATAGTAAGGTTAAACTTATAATACTAATTCAATCAGTTAATATATCTGATGATTTATTAAAGAAAGCAAAGAAGAATAAAGTTAATATTATAAGAACACCTTTTTCTTCTTATGAAGTTGCTAAAACTATATCTTTTTCTAATTATATAAAAGAAATATTGAGAAAAGAAGAATCTGTTACTTTTAATGAACTTGATTATTTGAGTGATTTTATTGAAGCAACTAAGAAGTTAAAACATACTAACTATCCAATTCTTAATAATAGGAATGAATGTAAAGGATTACTTACTTTAACTGATACTAATGATGTAGATAAGAAACAAGTTATTCTTGTAGATCATAATAATTATAGTCAAAGTGTTGATGGCCTTGAAGAAGCTGAAATATTAGAAGTGATTGATCATCATAATATAGGAGATATTAATACTAAAAGGCCAATTAATTTTAGAAATGCTGGAGTTGGCAGTGTTAATACTATTATTTATGATTTATATAAAGAAAATAATGTTAAGGTTCCAAAAGATATTGCTGGTCTTATGGCTTCAGCAATTATATCAGATACATTATTACTTACTTCACCTACGACTACTATTAGAGATGTAGATGCTTTAACTGAACTTTCTAAGATTGCTAAAATTAAATATAAAAAATATGGTACTGAATTATTAAAGCAAGGTATGAGTATAAAAGGTCTTACTAATTATGCTATGCTTCATAAAGACTTTAAGACTTATAAAATAAAAGATTCAGTAATTGGAATAGGTCAGTTGTTGACTGCTGATTTAGATTTAATTAATAAGAAAATGAATAGTATTGTTAAATATTTAGATGAGGTATCAGTAACTGAAAATATGAGAGTAGTAGCATTGTTTATTACTGATATATTTGAGAATCAATCTTATTGTATTTATAATACTTCTGCTAAAGAAATAATAAAAAATAGTTTTGATTTAAAAGAAGTATATGAGGGTGTTGCTCTTAAAAATATATTATCAAGAAAGATGCAAATAGCTCCATATATAATGGATACAATAGAGAAAGAATAATAGAAAAAATGATAAAATTAGTGAGTTATCGACCAATTTACATACTTATATGTCTAAAAGTGGTCGATAACTTGCTTTTTTTGAACAAATTAAAACAATTAGAATTTTGCTTATATCTAATTGTTTTTATATTCTCTCTGCTTTTATAATGGCATATTCTATAACATCTACAAAATATTTGTTATCTTTTTTGTACTTTTTAAAGAATGTTCCTTCCTTTTTGAATCCATATTTTTCTAATAGTTTTATACATGCTTTGTTGTCTGTCATAACTTCAGCAGAAATTCTAGTACATTTAAGTTCATTTGTTAAATAGTCTATTAATCTATTAATTGCTTCACTCATATATCCATTATTTTGAAACTTTCTTGCTATTAAATATCCTAATTCTGCACTTTCATGTTTTGTATTAATTGTAAAACTTATTTGACCTATTAATTCATTAGTACTTTTTAATATAATTGCATATTGTCTATAATTTGAATTTTCATTGTAAGTCTTTTTATAAAATTCTATTGCTTTTATTGCATCCTCAATAGTTTCATAATTTTTCCATAACATATATTTAGTTATTTCTTTATCAGTTCCATATGTATTATATAAACTTTCTGCATCACTATTTTCAAATCCTCTTAAAATAAGTCTTTTGGATTCTAAAGTCTTTATTGGTTTAATTTCTATCATAATTCACCTCTATTTCAAATATAAAATGTCTAAATCAACATCTCCGTTTATTCCATCAATTTTACCTGTATTAGAAAGTTGCCATATGTAGTATTCACCTTTATAATTAGTTTTATCTATATAATGAGCAAGCCATGTTTTATATTCATTTAAGTTCCACATATTTTCTAAATAATATTTACTACTATAAAGCATTCCTTCATAACCTGCATTATTTATTTCTTTTATGAATGATTCACCAATTAAATTTAGATCAGTTAAACTTAAATTATAATTATTAAATCCACTAAATATTTCCCAATCAAATGCGATAGGTAAATCAAGTGTTTCACCATTTAATTCTTTTATAATCCATTTTGCTTGTTCATTAGATTCTTTTATGTTTTTAGCATAAGAATAGAAGTATAATCCAACTTTAAGACCATTTGCTTTGGCATTTTTTAAATATTCATTAAATCTATTATCATAAACAATTTCACCATTCTTATGACCAAATCCAATTCTAATGATAACAAATTCAACACCAGCATCTTTAACCTTTTTAAAGTCGACGTTACCTTGCCATGAAGAAACATCTATACCAATCATTGTCTTATCATTTTTATGTTCTTTGATTAAGTCTTTAATTAAATATTTATTTCTACTTGTACTTGTATTATTATTACTTTTCTTTTTTTCTTTTACATTTAATACAAATTTTTTTTCATTTTTATTATTATTCGAATCTATTGCGATATATTTTAAATTATATTTACCAACTTTATTAATATCGTAATCTCCTTCAATATAGCAATTAGGTTTTTTATCGTAGTTATCAGCGCATATTGCTTTATTAACAAGGTTAACATTATTACCTTTATATGCTGTTATTGATGAAGAAAGCAATATGATAGGTTTTGTAGTATCAACTATTTCGTATGTAACTTTGTATTTCTTTTTCTTATTTTCACTGTTTAAATAGTTAATATTTACTTCATTATTACCAAGTTTATATGTATCTATATAATTATTATCACTTATTAATTTTTCTTCTGTATTAATTAAATCATATAATTTAATTTTATCAGCATATTCAAAAACAAGATTGTCTTTTTGAGCTATTTTATCAACAATAGTTTCTTTTTCTTCTTTTTTACAACCACATATCATAAATAATAAACAAATTATTAACATTTTCTTTTTCATATATTTATTATATAATAAATGTATGGAAAAGATAAATAAAAAAGATATTAATGACAATAATATTATAGCAGATATTAATTTGATATTATTTAATATGCCTAAAAATGCTAGTTATATTGAACAAATAAGGTGGGTTTACATTAAACTTGGTGATTTATTTAGTTATGATTATAGGGTTGCTAATCATCCTGATATTGTAACAAAACAACTTAATTTTGAAGAAGATTATATTGGTGGATTTCAAACATGTATACAAATTGCGGAGATTATGAATATTGTTATAAATAGTTTAGGTCCAGAATGCAAAGGCAAGATAGTTGAAACAAGTGATAATGTAAGAGGTATTGTTGGTCCTAAACATAGAGCTAATGCAGTAGAGTTTAGTAATGGTGAAAAGTATTTACTTGATCTTACTTTAGATTTATATTTAATACAAAGTGGTTGTCAAACAAAACATTTTGGTTATACGTGTCCTAATGGTGAATATGATATTATGCCTTTAGTTGAATGTGAAAGTATTGATAAAAAATATGGACTTATTAAATTTGGAGAATATACTGATAAAAGAATTAATGATTTAAAAAGTAAACTAAATAATACTGATTATAGTAATATGACAGAGGAAGAAATATTAAATTATAAAATAATGATGTTAAATACAATTACTCCTAAGTTTAGAGGAGCTCATGAAGGAAAGATGTATCTAAATAAATTATTTATAGAAGTATTGAAGTCAAGATTTAAAGAATATCATTTGACATCACAAAGAGAAAAAAATGAAGAACTTGCGACAGTATTTAAATTTGTAGATATAGATTCATGGTATTTATATACTCCTAATTTAGGATTATTTAATTCATCAAAAGAAAATATAAAATCTATGTTAAATAGTGGATGGAAAAGTAAAAGTAATTCATTATTTGATGATTTAGAAAATAATAAAACATTATAAAACTAGTTCATATTGAACTAGTTTTTCTTATCAAAATCTACAAGTAATTCGTGTATCATTTCTTCTTGGTTACCAAGATATACATCTTCAATTCTATCTACTCTACATCTTTCACATTCAAGAATACTATTCATTTTAAGAAGTGATTCATTTAAATCATCATTTACTATAACATAATTATATTTAGTGACTTCGTTAATCTCTTTATATGCTGTTTTGAATCTTTCAACAAGTTGTTCTTTTGTTTCTGTTTTTCTTCCCATAAGTCTATTTTTTAATATTTCCATAGATGGTGGCATTATAAATATAAATACGGCATTAGGACATTTTTCTTTTACTTTTTTAGCACCTTCAATATCTATTTCTAATATAACATCAATACCACTTTTAAGTAATTTATTAATATTATGTTTAGGCGTTCCATAATAATGAGAATGTACAGTTGCGTATTCTAAATACTTATCATTCTCGATGTTTTTTTCAAACTGTTCTTTTGTTAAAAAATTATATTCAACACCATCTTTTTCTTCACCTCTAGGATTTCTAGTTGTGTCTGATATTGACATTGTTATATTTTTTCTCGATCTTAAAAGTAAGTCATTTAGTGTACTCTTTCCACAACCTGATGGACCTGATACTACTACTAAAATACCTTGATTATTTTCTTTTATCATAATATACCTCTTTAAAATATTTTAACAAAAAATAAGTATAAAATAAATATAATAGTTAATAATATTAATGGTGAATGAAATGAAAGAGAAAAATGAGTTATTAATGCATATTTATGATATATCATATATGGGAAGTTATAGTACTAATAAATTATTAACAACGCTTAAGAACAAGGATAATAAAATTAAGAAATTACTTGAAGATGAATTACAAGTATATGATTTATATAAGAAAAAGAGTGAAAAATTAATTAAAAAGGCTAAATTAGAACTACCAACTCAAAATATAATGTCAAAAATGATGAGTTCTATGGGAATAATGATGGAAACTATGAAAGATAATAGTGATTCCGCTATTGCAAGTATGCTTGCTGAAGGATTTACCATGGGAATAGTTGAAATGGAGGCTAAAATAAAGAATTACAGGGAAGAAGTAGATAAAAATACTTTGAAACTTGCTAAAGAATTATTGAAATTTCAACAAAAAGAAATAGAAAATCTTAAAACATTTATGTAATTTTACACATAAATGTTTATTTTTATATGTTAAAAACTTTATTATGTGTTATACTTTAAGTATATAAAGTGTAAAAAGGATAGATGTTAATGAAAAAAATATTAAGTATATGTTCTATTTTAACAATTTTTACATTTTCATGTGGGTTTGTTAAAACAGATACAATAATAAATATAGATAAAAATAAAAATGTTAGTATAGAAAAAACAGTTTTAATGACTGATGAATTTGGTGAAGATACTATTAGTCAGTTCACTGATGTTGAAAAAGTTAAAAGAGATGGATTAAAAGTCGAAGTAAAAAAAGAAAATGGATATTCAGGCCTTGATGGTAAAAAAGAATATAAATTAGATAACATTTCTAGTGATAATGTTAATAAAATAGAAATAGACAAATTTCTAAATAGTGATTTTGATGATAAAAATCTTATAAAGGTTGAAAAAGGATTTTTTAAAAATAAATATACAATTGATTTTACTTATAATAGAGATAAAGTAAAAGCTTTTGAATTAATTTTTGCTATTAGTAATCCTTATGATAAAGATAATAAAGGTAATGTACTTCTTGAGGGTGCTAAGTATACTAATTGTTTAAGTATGATTGAAGAAAATAAGACTAATGAAGCAAATAAGAATACTAAAACAAAAACTAAAGTAAATACTAAAACTAACAGTAAAGTTACCAATGAAGAGTTACTTAATTGCCAAACATATGTAGAAGGGTATGAAGCTTACCAGAAAGAAATGAAAGCAAAAGTTGAAAAACTATCAAAAGAAGTAGAATATAATTTAACAATAACTTTACCAACTAAAGCAATAGAATCAAATGAAACAGTAAAGAGTAATGATGGTAAAAAGCTAACATGGACATTTGTAAAAGAAGAACCTGCTTCAGTTAATTGTAGTTTCGAAATATTAAATATGACTAATATTTACTTAGTGGGTGGTGGGTCACTAGTATTAGCTATTATAATTATTTTATTAATAATAATGTTAAATAAAAAGAAAAAAGAAAAGATAGAAAATATTGAAACTGACAAGCCAATACATACTGATTATGATCCTAGTATTGCATCTGAAATAGATGCGATGGGTGGATTTATTGATAGAGGTAGTGAAGTACCAATACCTGATGTTGATATGGTAACTAATACTGTTAATAGTACAGCAACTAATACTACAAATATTTCAAATGAAGAAATTAATAAACGTTCTTATGAATATACATTACCACATGAAATACCAAATGTAGTAAAAGAAAAAGAGCCAGAAAAAGCACCTGTGTTTATTACATCGCAGAATACAAAAGAAGATGAAATAGTTATAGAAGAAAAGCCTAAAGAAGTAAAAATTATTACACCAGAAATAACTGATATTAAATAGTCATATGAAAATATGACTTTTTAAATGAAAAAAATATATAAATATGATAGAATATACTTGTAAATGAGGTGACTTATATGGCATATATACAATTTAAGAATGTTAACAAAATATATAGTTCAGGTGAAGTAGAAGTAAAAGCACTTGATAATGTTAATTTTGAGATAGAGCAGGGAGAACTTGTTTGTATTTTAGGACATAGTGGTGCTGGTAAAACAACTGCATTAAATATACTTGGTGGTATGGATAAAGCTACTAGTGGAGAAATAATTGTTGCTAAAAAAGATATAACTAAATATAATAAAAAACAACTAATTAAATATAGAAGAACTAATATAGGATTTGTATTTCAATTTTATAATTTAATTCAAAATTTAACAGCACTTGAAAATGTAGAACTAGCAACTGAAATATGTAAAAATTCATTATCACCAAGAGAAACATTAATAAATGTTGGACTAAAAGATAGACTTAATAATTTTCCAGCACAATTATCAGGTGGAGAACAACAAAGAGTATCTATTGCAAGAGCCCTTGCTAAAAATCCTAATGTTTTATTATGTGATGAGCCAACAGGAGCACTTGATTATGTTACAGGAAAACAAATATTAAAGTTACTTCAAGATACATGTAGGAAAAGCAAAATGACAGTAATAATAATAACTCATAATAGTGCAATTGCTCCAATGGCTGATAAAGTAATTAAATTTAAGAGTGGAAAAGTAGAAGAAATAAAAATAAATAAAAAACCAGTAGATATAGAAAGGATTGAATGGTAGTGAAAACGCTTATTAAACAAAGTTTTGTAAGTATCAAACAAACATTCAATAGATTTATATCCATATTAGTAATAGTACTTTTAGGAGTAGGATTCTTTACAGGTATAAGAGAAACGTCACCTAATATGAAAGATAGTTTAGATGCATATTTCAAGAAAGAAAATGTTTATGATATATCTCTTATGAGTACCTGGGGAATAACTGATGATGAAATAAATGACTTAAAAAATAAAGGATATAATGTTGAAGGGTCTTATAGTTTTGATACACTTATACATATAGATGATGATTATGTAGCAAAAGTGCATTCATATGATAAAAATGCTACTATGAATAAATTAGTTGTTACTGAAGGAAGATTACCTCATAGTAATAATGAATGTGTTATAGAAAAAAATAAAGACGTAGGACACTATAAACTTGGAGATAAAATTACTATTGATGATGATATTCTTAAAGAAAAAGAGTTAACAATAGTAGGATTTGTTAAAAGTCCATTATATGTATCACTTGAAAGAGGAAGTACTAAATTATTAAATGGTAAAGTTAATTTTTATATGTATTCATTAATAACTAATTTTGATAGTGATGTATTTACTGAAGCATATATAGATTTAAATACAAAAGATAGTACTTTTAGTGATAAATATACTTCTTTAAGAGATAGTGAAGTAAAGAAATTAGAAAATATTAGTGACGAATATAGAGATAAAAGATTTAATGATGAAAAGAATGATGCTTTAAAAGAATTAAATGATAATATTGAAAAATATAATAAAGAGAAAGAAGACACTTATAAAAAATTAGATGATGCTTTAGATAAGATTAATAAGACTGAAAAAGAACTTAAAAGTAACTTAACTAAACTTAATAATAATGAAAAGAAAGCTAAGACTGAATTTGCGAATAAAAAGAAAGAATTAAATAATAATAAAAAAGAAGTAGAAAATGGTATTAGTGAACTTAAAAAGAATATATCATATATGGAAAGTGTTGGGATGGATACTACAGAATTAAAAGTACAATTAAGTAATCTTGAAAAAACACTTACTACTATAAATAATGGTTATAATACTTTATTAAAACGAGAAACTAAAACTTATAACGAGATTAAATCAGGCAAAGCAAAAATTGAAAATGCTAAAAAGAAATTAGAAAGTTCTAAAGTAGAACTGGCTGATAACAGAAAAAAAGCAGATACTGAATTTGAAGATGCATATAAGAAAATTGAAGATGCTAGAAAAGAAATAGATGAACTTGAAAAACCAGAATGGTATGTTCTTGATTTAGATTCTAATCTTGGATATTATCAATTTTCACAAGATTCAGAAAGAATTGCTAAAATAGCTAAAGTGTTTCCAGTACTATTCTATTTAGTAGCAATACTTGTTAGTCTTACTACTATGACAAGAATGGTAGAAGAAGAAAGAAGTGAACTTGGTACATTAAAGTCACTAGGATATGAAGATAATCAAATATTATTTAAATATATGTTATATGCATTACTTGCTAGTGTAATAGGTTCAATACTTGGAGTAATAATTGGTACTAAAACAATACCTAAAATTATATATGGCATGTATTGTTTAATGTACACACTTGGTGAATTTGTTAGTAAAGTTGATTTAGTAAGTTACCTAATTGGAACATTAATTGCGATAGGATGTATTATGTTATCAACATACTTAGCAGTTAAAAAGTCACTTAAAGAAGTACCAGCAGAACTGTTAAGACCAAAAAGTCCTAAAGCAGGTAAAAGAGTATTACTTGAAAGAATACCATTTATATGGAATCGTCTATCATTTTCAAGAAAAGTAACAGTAAGAAATGTATTTAGATATAAGAAAAGATTCTTAATGACAATACTAGGTATAAGTGGATGTACAGGACTTATAATTGCTGGATTTGGACTTCAAGATTGTATTATTGATATGGTACCTAATCAATATGAAAAAATATTTAGTTATGATTTAGAAATAACATTTGATAAAGATAATAAAAATATAAAAATGATAACCTACTAACAGAATACAAATAACTTTTAATTTTAGTCCGGTGAGGCTAAAAAAGGAGGATAAAAATGTTAAAATCAAGAAATTTGGTCCAACCAGAAGACTTTTCAATTAAAGAAATAGATGAAATTTAAAAGATGTCTTAGCAGAACAAACTGGAAAAAACAAACAAGACTTATCTGATGATGATTTAAGAGAATTTCAAATAAAAAATAAAGATAGAATATTTTCAGTAAGAGACATAAGTGAATCTCTAAAAAAATTTATAAAGGAAA